>Ga0206929_1086_pt1 | contig 23200 bp, 22 predicted proteins | sample Alteio_BWOrgHeat_19_FD_152929 | JGI IMG/M metagenome (GOLD analysis project Ga0206929, IMG submission 152929) | Enriched cells from forest soil in Barre Woods Harvard Forest LTER site, Petersham, Massachusetts, United States -... | ecosystem: Environmental > Terrestrial > Soil > Temperate forest >...
TCCGCCTGAACGGCGCCATCAAACTTCTTTTCCATGACTGGCTTATAAAAAATTTCCCGGACCGGGCGGATAAGGTCTGGCACATGATCGAAGATTCGCACGACGGAAAGGTGAACGACTCACGCTGGGGAACCCGGATGCGGGGGGAAGGCAACATTGCAGAACTGGTCAGCCAGCAATATAAAAAGTATGGGAAAATCTATGGACTGAATGCCGAAAGATGGGAGCTCGACTGCAGCACTTTCCGCAGGCCGGGTGCACAAGCCAGTCTCTTCTAAAACGCCGTCTTCGCCAAAACCACTGATAATCAGACCATTGCCAAACAAATTCCGGGAAAATCCAGCGAATCATATATACCTTAATCGGAATTTGTTAGATTGAAAATCAGTTATATTTGCAAACGCAGCATTTTCCATTGAATGTGATTGGGCATTTCAGATAATAAGATGAAATTCAATGAACTAAGATTAGCTTGCGTTTAATTTAATCAATCCTGTGATTCAAAGTCTGGAGAACTTTAAGTATCTGAAACAAAATATTTGGAAGGGTGCAGGACGTCATCTATGAATGGCTCCCTGCACCCTTTGTCTATAAGGGGAAGGAACGGAATTTGTAGTAGTTGGAAAGTTTTTTTTATCATATTGAAAATTAACCGGTTGCACAAAACACCTGTGACTGAGATGGCGAAGCTTTTTATGAACCGGCCTTTTTATGCATTTATTTAAAATGAATTTACTTTGGCAGCGTTAACATCCCACTGGTATGCGCTTTACACCAAGCCACGCTGGGAGAAAAAAGTGCATTCCCTACTCTCTGAAAAAAAAATCGAATCCTACTGCCCTTTAAATAAAGTCCGTAAGAAATGGAGCGACCGGATGAAAACGGTGGAAGAGCCCCTTTTCAAGTCCTATGTATTTGCACGGGTCAATGAGGAAGAGCAGACCAAAGTGCGCATGACCGCCGGGGTCATGAACTTTGTTTACTGGCAGGGCAAGCCGGCGATCATTCCGGCTAAAGAGATCGAGACCATCCGTAAGTTTTTAAATGAATATGAAAACGTGATGGCCGAACCGATGCAGTTGAAAGAAGACGGAAGGGTAACCATCCGCCAGGGACTTTTTATGGATCATGAAGCCAAAATATTAAAGATTGAAGGCAACAAGGTAAAAGTGGTGATCGAAAGTATTGGTTATACCCTGATTGCTTCCATAGATAAAAAGAATTTGTCAACCCTTACACACTAAAACATGCATCGTTTCCCTTTGGTGAAAAATTTTCTATATGTTTTGACTAGTATTTGGTTAATACATGGATTAAGCTCGTGTGCAAATACAAAAAATATTGTATTGATGCAGGGCGCTTTTGATACGGCGAAACTGAGTGTGATCAATCCGGTGGAACCGATCATTCGTAAAGGAGATATTCTTAGTATCATTGTTTTTAGTGACAATCCGGAAGCCACCAGGATTTATAACCAGTCTCTAATTACGACTGCAAATGCTATGAATATAAGTACGCCTGGCGTGGCGCAGTCCGTTGGAGGGGCATCACCCGCTGCGCCTGGATACCAGGTAGATGGGAACGGTAATATTGTTTTCCAGGGTTTGGGCAAAATTTACGTAGAGGGACTTACAAGAGCAGCATTGAAAGATACACTGGACGTACGATTAAAACCATACCTGCAGAATCCTTACTATAGCATTCGCTTTTTGAATTACCGGTTTACCATGATGGGCGAAGTGAATCATCCGGGAATTATTACGATTCCAGGAGACCCAATAAATATATTACAAGCTATAGCCATGGCAGGTGATCTGACTTTTTATGCCCGAAGAGATAGCGTGTTCATTATAAGGGAGAATAATAATAAAAGGGAATTTGCCAGACTGGACCTCAGGAAACCGGAAATCATGGCATCCCCTTATTTTTATCTGCAGCAGAATGATATTGTCATTTTTGAACCCACACGTAAAAAGGTGGCAGACAATGATTTGGTGCTGGCCCGTAATATTTCACTTGCGGCAACCGTCGTTTCGACCCTGGCAATTTTATATAGTATTTTCCGTACTCCTTAGATCCTAATACTTCTTCTATGAATGAAGCATCCAATGGCACAAACAGTATAGAACCAATCTCAAACCAGCTTGCGATGAAGCTGGGTCCGAGGGATTTTATGCTGAAGAATTTAAAGTATATCCCCTGGATAATCGCTGGCGGTTTGATTGGATTTATTCTGGCTTTCATTAATATTCGGTATTCAACGAGTATTTACAGAGTGCAGTCTTCTATGTTGATAAAAAGTGATGAACGAAATGCAGGAGGAGATAAATTTAATGAACTCTTCATGTCACCAAGTTCAGTGAATCTTAGTAACGAGATCCAAATTCTTACTTCGAGGCCGGTCCTCGAAAGGGTTATAAAAAATATGAATTTTTTGGTTCGCTATTATAATATTGGAAAAGTAAAAACAGCCTTGGTTTTCCCAAACTGTGCGTTCACACTCGCAATATTGGATTCACCCCATCCGGAAGAAAGTTTTAGCATGCAGGTTAATGTCAAAAATGAAAACCAGTTTAGTCTGGGAAAAAATCCTCACCTGTATAATTTTGGAGAGCCTTTTATGTCAGCCGGTAACCGGGTCATGTTAAAAAGGAATCCCCTCGTGACCTTGCAAAGTTTTGCAACTCCCAATTTCCAATTGTTATATACACCACCCTCAGCGGTGGTAAATTATTTTCTAAGCGGGTTGAAGATTGGTCAGAATAACGACCAGGCTACGATTCTTACTTTGTCCTTTGAAACGGAAAACATTGACCTGGGCAAGGAATTTTTGAATTCTTTGATGAATGTATATGATTCATTGAATGTTGAGGATAAAAACAGGATATCTATCAACAGCCTTCGCTTCATCAACACCAGCCTTGACACCCTCGAATATCAGTTAAACCGCCTGGAAGGAAATATCCGTGCATACCGGGTGAACAATGATGTTTTTAATGAGAGTGATCAGTCGCGTATGTACCTGGAGAATATGAATAAGAACCGTACCGATGTGGATCTACAGGATGTTAAAATAAAACTTGCCGACCTGCTTCAAGAATATATCAATAGCAAAGAACATGTTCATGAATTAGTACCCATCAATATGGGTATTGAGGAACCTGCCCTTACCACAAAGATTGGAGAATATAACAAATTACAGCTTGAGCGTGACAACAATCTGAAGACATCAACTCCGGATAACCCGCTGATACGGAGTTTTGATGCATCGCTGGAACAATTAAGACGTGATATGTCCGAAGCGTTGACAAACGTAAAACATGGCTATGCTATTTCTAGGGATAAATTGATTGAACAGCGTGATGACTACAAAGGAAAGTTAGAATCCATGCCGGGTAAGACTATGGAGTTGTCCAACGTGAGTCGTAGAGAAAAAATTTTAGAAGATCTGTATTCTTTCCTGCTTCAGAAAAAACTGGAGACTTCCATTTCCTCGGCATCCATTGTTTCGAATTCAAGAATAATAGAACCGGCACTTGGAAACAATTCCCCTATCCGGCCCGGGAAGCAGAAAATCTATACGTTGTATGTTTTGCTTGGTCTTATAATCCCAGTAGGATTTGTTGCCGTTCGGGAATTGCTCAGAGATAAAGTAAATAACCGGATAGACGTTGAAAAACATACTACAGCCCCCATACTTGGGGAGATAGGTCATTCAGATGATGAGGAAACGCTCGTGGTATTAAGGAACAGCCGGCGTTTTGTGGCAGAACAATTCAGGATCCTGCGAAGTAACCTGAAATACATGACCGTTAAAAAAGATAATCCCTCTATCCTGGTAACTTCTTCATTCAGCGGGGAGGGTAAATCATTCATCAGCATCAATATGGGCTCCGTTATGGCGCTGAGTGGAAAGAAAACGGTCATCATGGAAATGGATATCCGAAAGCCCAAAGTGATGGAGAGCCTTAAAATGAAACGCAAAATGGGTATCACGAATTACATTATTGGTCGTGCCCAGTTTAAAGATATCGTTATGCAGGTTCCGGGATTCGATCACTTATATGTAATTCCCTGTGGCCCTATACCGCCCAATCCGGCGGAGCTTCTGCTGGATCCCAAGCTGGATGAACTGATGGCGGAAGCCCGGCAAAATTTCGAAGTGATTATCATGGACACGGCACCGGTGGGGCTGGTGAGTGACTCCATTTCCCTGGGTAAATATGCCGATTGCACGTTGTTTGTCGTCAGAATGGGCTTTACATACCGGAAAATTTTGCGCCTGATAGAAGATCTTTATCAGGATAAAAAATTACCCGGCGTATCTCTGATATTAAACGATGTGAAACTTGAGGGTGGGTATTACAGTGGCTACTACGGAGGATATGGGTATTACGGCGGTTATGGTTATGGTATCGAGTCCGGTTATTTTGAAAAACCGGCAAAAAAGAAAATGGTGCCTATCCACAAACAGGTTGCCAGGTGGTGGGGAAAATATTTTGGATGATTCCTTTTGCTCTTTAAAATTATTTTGGAATAAAGCATGGCCGATTCAAAGATCAGCATACCCGTACTTATTATTGAGCCCGGCAGAGCAGAAAAGAATTACTGGCGTGATCTATGGTTATACAGGGAGTTATTTTATATCCTGAGCTGGCGGGATATTAAAGTGCGATATAAGCAAACTGTGATTGGTGCGGCCTGGAGTATTCTTCGCCCCTTGTTGACCATGATCATATTCACGGTTATATTCGGTAGGGTTGCAAAATTACCAACTGAAGGAACGGCACCCTACGCAATCATGGTGTACGCGGCCATGCTTCCCTGGCAATTTTTTGCAAATGCCCTTTCAGAAGCCAGCAATAGCTTGGTTGGTAATACGAATCTGATCACCAAGATTTATTTTCCCCGCATGATTATACCAGCAAGCGCAATCATTGTCAGCCTGGTTGATTTTGCTATTTCATTTGTTTTAATGCTGGCACTTTTTGTCTGGTATCATTTTCTTCCGCCCCTGCAGATTTTATTGCTGCCCATCTTCACCGTCCTCGCGTTTCTGGCATCTTTCGGTGTAAGTCTATACGTGACAGCATTGAATGTGAAATACCGGGATTTCCGGTTTATCATTCCTTTTATCGTACAATTTGGCCTCTATGTATCACCTGTTGGTTTCAGCAGTTCCATAGTACCTGCCAAATGGCGGCTATTATATTCTCTCAATCCAATGGTCGGCGTTATTGACGGTTTCCGCTGGTGCATTCTGGGAGAACAGAAAATGTACTGGCCTGGATTTCTGGTCTCCTGCTTTATGATCTTCCTGTTTTGTTTTATTGGCGTTCGTTACTTCCGCAAAACAGAAAAAACTTTCGCAGATAATATTTAATTTTTATGTCCACCCCGACTATATCCGTAAAAAATGTTTCAAAAAAGTTCATCATTTCTCATGAAGCACCCGAAAGGTATATTTCTTTAAGGGATACTTTGGCTAATAGGGCTAAGAACCTGGTGGGCAGGGGTAAGAAGAAACAAATAATGCCCAACGAGGAATTTTATGCCTTAAAGGATATCAATTTCGAAGTTCAGCCCGGCGACCGCTTGGGTATTATTGGCCGGAATGGTGCGGGCAAATCCACACTTTTAAAAATTTTAAGCCGGATCACGGAACCCAGCAGTGGAAGAATTTCAATTACCGGTCGGGTTGCTTCGCTTCTGGAAGTGGGTACCGGTTTTCATCCCGAACTAACAGGAAGAGAGAATATATTTTTAAATGGGGCCATACTCGGTATGGGACGAACTGAGATTAGAAAAAAATTTGATGAGATCGTGGATTTCGCCGAGGTGGAGAAATTCCTGGACACGCCGGTGAAAAGGTATAGCAGTGGGATGTATGTGAGACTGGCATTCGCGGTAGCCGCACATCTTGAGCCGGAAATTCTGGTTGTTGATGAAGTGTTGGCAGTCGGGGATGCGCAATTTCAAAAAAAGTGTTTAGGTAAAATGCAGGATGTGAGTTCCAATGAAGGACGTACAGTATTGTTTGTTAGTCATAATATGATGGCAGTTAAAAGTCTCTGTAGTCATGGGATACTTCTTAAAGATGGTCAGATTAGCTTTAATGGTCTTATAGATCAGGCAATTAATAAATATCAATTAATTTTTTCACCATCAATGAGAACCGATTTTGAAAAGTCGGATGCGCGTTCAGGTAACACAATGGTTCGCCTTAATTCAATTGAAATAGAACTTGACGAGAATGATATAGAAATAACAACTTTTGTGATTACTAGGCCGTTGAAGATTCATTTGGATCTTACAAATCTTACAATCGAGACTCCAATTAATGTCAATATATTTTTTAATGCTCCTGACAGCTCCAATATTTTTGCGACATGCTCTATGAGTCAAATATTTAAAAAAGGTGATTTTCATCTTGTCTGTGATATTCCAGCCAATTTTTTAAATGATAACATATATATCCTTGATGTAATGGTTGTCACGAATGATACTTCAGTGTTGTTAGTTAAGGACACTATAACACTTGAAGGTATAGAACCTCCAAGAAATTCATCATGGCTTGGTAAATTCCCGGGATACATTAGACCTACATTTAATTGGCAAATACAAAAATGAATTTAGTTCAAATGAACTTTTTAGGCGAATTTTTGAAAGTAGTCGATGAAAATATTTCTAACAATTATAAAGATAATTGGGACTATCATCGATTTGGTCCTGCGCCTAAAATATCTTTCAAACAGAAAACAAAGGAGTCCATAAAAAAATGGTTAAATAACAAAGGGTTTTTCAATTTACGCAATTTTGTCAAAGTTGAACTTGACGATGCATTGAAGGCTAAATATTTGTTTGATAACCTGGAAACAATAGAAGATAAGAAATTGCTTCTCCAGGTATTAGCATACAGGACGATGGGGTTTAGAAAGGTTAAACTTCCTTTGAATACTACTGAATATTGGGATAAACTAAAATCAATTGAAGCGTTATGTAGTAAATCAGACACACTTAACCCAAATTTTTTACATTTTTTCCTTCACAGGATCAATCTCAATAAGATAGGTTATCCAATTGAATTTTACTTTACTGCATCAGGAATAATGATTGATTTTATAGTTAAGCAGTATGAATATAAAAAAAAGTCTACATTAATAAAAGTAGAAGAAGGTGACTTTGTAATTGATGGAGGAGGATGTTGGGGAGATACTGCTCTTTACTTTGCAAATGAGGCAGGAGATTGTGGCAAAATATTTAGCTTCGAATTTATTCCTAATAATATTAAGATTTTTGAAAAGAATATTTCTTTAAACGCAAATTTAAAAGACAATATTGAGTTGGTAAAAAACCCGCTTTGGAAAGATTCTACTACCAGAGTTTATTTTAAGGATTTTGGTCCTGGTAGCAGTGTCAGTATGGATTCCTCTGTTGAATATGATGGCGAAGTTTTGACATCAAGTATTGACGACCTAGTTGTTGAAAGAGGGCTTAATAAAATTGATTTTATCAAGCTGGACATTGAAGGAGCTGAAATGGATGCATTGAGGGGAGCCACACAGACTATAAGAAAATTCAAGCCAAAACTTGCAGTAGCTATTTATCATAGCATAGATGATTTTGAAAGGATCCCTAAATTGGTTAGAGAAATTTTACCTGAATACAAATTTTATTTTTCGCATTGTACTATATATGGAGAAGAAAGCATGTTGTTCGCTATTGCCGATAAATGATCTGATAGTGCCATGTTGCTGAAGTCTTTTAATTGATGAATGCCTTCCTAATTGGGATTTGAATTCCAAGTCGTATACACTTATTAGTTAACCTAAGTATGATATGATAAATGTCACAAAAACTTTCCTGCCTTCTTTTGAAGAATACACTTATTTTTTGAAGAAAGCTTGGGATAATTCCTGGGTTACGAATAATGGCCAGCTATTGCAAGAACTTGAATTAAAGTTAAAGGAATATTTGGGGGTCAAAAACCTTTTGGTTTCGGGGAATGGAACAATTGTTCTGCAATTGGCATTAAAAGCACTTAACATCAAAAATGAAGTAATTACAACTCCATTTAGTTATGTTGCTACTACAAATGCTATTCTATGGGAAGGTTGCAAGCCAGTGTTTGTGGATATTGATTCAGAAACATTTTGTATCGATGTCGATAAAATTGAAGCTGCGATAACTTCAAAAACTGAAGCTATTTTGGCAACACACGTATATGGAATTCCATGCGACGTTGAAAAAATTGAGTTGATAGCAAAGAGATATCAGCTTAAAGTAATTTATGATGCTGCGCATTCATTTGCTGTCAAATACAAGGGGAATTCCATATTGAATTATGGAGATGTAAGTACTTCAAGTTTCCATGCTACAAAAATATTTCACACAGTTGAAGGAGGATGCATTGTTTGCAACGATGACGAGCTAAATGATAAATTGATACTCTACCGCAGTTTCGGACACAAGGGAGATGACTACTATTTAGCAGGGATTAATGGAAAGAATTCGGAAATGCATGCTGCAATGGGGCTCAGTAACTTACTCCATATTTCGGAAATTTTAGCGAGACGTAAAAATCAATGGCTTCGTTACAGTGAATTGCTCAAGAATTCTAATTTTCAATTTCTTAAAATTGATCCTACTGTTTCATACAACTATGCTTATTTTCCGATAGTGTTCGAGTCTGAGTTGAATATGTTAGACACTTTAGAAGAACTTAAGAAAAAACAAATTATTCCAAGAAGATATTTTTATCCCTCATTGAATTCTCTTCCATACTTAGATCATCAATCCTGCCCTGTTGCCGAATCTATTTCAACGCGAGTAATATGCCTCCCCCTTTATCACGATTTATTGGAGGAAGAACAGGATTTGATAGTTGAAATTATTTTAAAGGAACAAAACAAGTGAGTATATGCGACTGGGCATAATGCAGCCGTATATATTCCCCTATATCGGTTACTATCAATTAATTGATGCAGTGGATAGATTTGTCGTGTACGATGATGTGAATTTTATCAATAAGGGGTGGATTAATAGGAACAATCTGCTTGTTAACAACAAGTCTTTTCTTTTTGCCATTCCGCTTAAGGAAGCCAGTCAAAATAGACATATTAATGAGATTGAATTAATAGATGATGATAAGTGGAAGAAAAAATTTCTAAAAACGATAGAGCTTTCGTACAAAAGAGCTCCATATTTTGAAGAAATATTTATAATGGTAAAGAATGTTATTGATTCTGACGTTACACATATCGCCCATTTGGCAATCGAGAGTTTGAAATCGGTAGTTAATTATCTTGAGATCAAAACGGAGTTTGTAAATAGTTCGTCAATATACGGAAACCAAGAATTAAAGGGTCAGATGAGAATACTTGATATATGCAAAAAGGAAAGAGTAGATCAATATTTAAATTTGGTTGGCGGAATGGGAATTTATTCAAGGCAAATGTTTGCAGATTCTTCGGTCAACTTAAATTTTATAAAGCCAATTCTTATTCCTTATAGGCAGTTTATTGATGAGTTTGTTCCCTCCCTTTCAATAATTGATATTTTAATGTTTAATTCTAAGGAAAATATTCAGAATATGTTGGCATCTTATGATTTATTATGAGTAAAAGTTATATAGAATCGATTGTTAGACATTATGAAAACTGCCTGGAGACATTTGGCGACAATCATTTAGGTGTGGATTGGCCCAAGTTGGAGGATGTTACGAAACGGTACAATGTGATGATTGATATTATTAAGTTTTCAAATGGCGGAAATCAAAACATTAGTTTACTTGATTTTGGTTGCGGTACGGCGCAGCTTTTGCAATATTTAAAGGACAATCAAATATATAATATCGAATATTCAGGATTAGATATTTCTGAGAAATTCGTATTGCTTAGCAGGCAGAAATTTCCAGAAAATGCCATATATCATATCGATATACTTGATTCAAAAGCTGATTTGCCTTCCTTTGACTACATCGTTATGAATGGAGTATTTACTGAAAAACGTGAACTAAGCTTTGAGGAAATGTGGGATTATTTTTGTAAAATGATTTCAAAGGTATTTCTTCACGCTAAAAAGGGAATCGCTTTTAATGTGATGTCAAAAGCTGTTGAATGGGAAAGGGAAGATTTGTTTCATGTTCCTACTGATTTGCTAATAGATTTCCTAACAAAAAACCTAACACGAAATTTTATAATTCGGAATGACTACGGATTGTACGAATACACAACTTATATATACAAGTAATGCATAAACCATGAAAAATAAGGTGGTAATTTTTGGTATTCAGGATTACTCGGAATTGGCTCATTTTTATCTTGAAAATGATTCTCCATATGAAGTCATTGCTTTTAGCGTAAATGAAAAATTCATACCGTCAGAAAGATCATTTAGGGGCCTACCTGTTGTGCCTTTTGAAAGCATTGAGCAATTGTATCCTGCAGATGAATTTTCTTTTTTTGCTCCTATGTCTCCAAAAAATATGAATCAAAATAGGGAAAGGGTATATGGAGAAATAAAAAATAAGGGATATAAGCTGATCAGTTATATCAGTAGTAAGGCCACGATTTTTAAAAATGAGATAGGCGACAATTGTTTTATACTAGAGGACAATACCCTACAGCCTTTTACAAAAATTGGTAGCAATGTTGTATTGTGGAGTGGAAATCATATTGGGCATCATGGAGAAATAAAGGATCACGTGACATTTACATCTCATGTTGTGATGTCAGGTCATTGCGTTATTGGTGAGAATTCCTTTCTTGGAGTGAATTCCACGTTAAGGGATGGAATTACATTGGCAAAGGGTACTTTGGTAGCAATGGCTGCATCTATTACAAAGTCAACGGAAGAATGGGGTGTTTATTTGGGTAATCCTGCTAAAAAAATGGAAGACAAAATCAGTACTGCCTTGTTATGATTTGGCACAAAAAAGGTTTAATATTTGAATCTTCGGGTGACTTTCGTTGGAATAAGACACATGCACAAGTTCCCGTCGTTGATATGGTAAATGACAAAATATGGAGAATATATTATGCAGCGAGAGATTCGGACAATCATTGTAATATTAGCTTTATTGAAGTTGAAGCCGGCAATCCGTCAAATATATTGTATAAACACAAAGAACCTCTTTTTGAATTCGGAGGCTTAGGTGCTTTCGATGATGCTGGGATTATGCCATCGTGCATAGTTAATTATAAAAATAAAAAATATTTGTACTACATCGGTTGGAATGCAGGACAAAATATAGGATACAGATTAGCTGTTGGATTGGCAATTAGTAATGATGGCATATCATTTCAGAAATTTAGTGCCGGTCCAATTCTTGATAGATCTATTTATGATAACTGCCTTTGCGCATCGCCTTTTGTAATAATAGAGGAAAATATTTGGAAAATGTGGTATGTTTCAGGCACTCATTGGAAAATTATTGATGGCAGAGCTGAACCCTTTTACCATATAAAATATGCAACATCTCTAGATGGTTTGGCTTGGGAACGAAGAGGGATTGTATGTATTGATTATGACGATTTTACAGAGGGCATTTCGCGGCCATGTACAGTTAAGACGGATTTAGAATATTTGATGTTTTATTCCTTTAGAAACAATACAGGGTATAGAATGAATACTTCAAATGCTTATAGAATTGGCGTCGCGAGATCTGTTGATGGAATTAACTGGATTAGGGATGATCTGGATATTGGGATATCTCTGTCCGAATCAGGATGGGATAGTGAGATGATTGCTTATCCCTATGTAGTAAAGTTTAAACACAATTATTTCATGTTTTACAATGGAAATGGATTTGGCAGGAGTGGCTTTGGATATGCTGTTACAAATGAGCCTTTATGAAGGTGAGTTTTGATCATTCTAAATCAAATTGTGTTGCTTGTAGATCTTTTCAGTTTATCCAATTTTATAATTCAGACAGGACTGTTCAGTTTTCAAAAAAGGAGACTCAAAATTTTAGACAAAATTTGGAATGTTGTTATAACTGTGGCTTAGTGCGCCAAGAGATAAATTCCACTTATTCAGATGCAAATCTGGCTAATTATTATAAACACACCTTTCGAACTCCTATTGACCCTTCGACGTTGAAGGGAAACGATAAACGCATCCAAAATGCAAGAAAAAGGCTGCAATTTATTAGCAAACTAAAATCTACTGGAACTTTGCTAGAAGTGGGATTTGGGGATGGCGTTTTTTTGAAAGTTGCGTCAAATAAATTTAAATGTACGGGATTAGATCCATCCGGAAATTATGAATACCTGCATAATTATTTGAGGCAAATCGGTGTTGATATATTTGATAAGCCCCTGGAACAATTTTCGTCTGACAAAAAATATGATATAGTTTGTTCTTTTTTAGTACTTGAACATATTAAAAACCCTTTAGCTTTTATTAAGCTTCAAATTAAGCACCTCACTCCAAAGGGTTTTTTGATCGTTGAAGTGCCCGACATTAGAAATTATAGCCATTTCAATTCCGAAGCGCTGCTTACATATGAACATTTATATCATTATTGCTTGGAAAGTTTATCGTATCTACTGTCTAATTTAAATTTAGAATTAGTTTTAGCTAGAAATAAAAATGTTTCGTATGGCTTTTCGATAATAGCCGCTTTCAAATTGGTTAAAAAGTCCAGGTATAATAATCCCGTCATTAATGGATTTGGTGTGTTAAAAATGTTTGATGATTTTTTTGACCTTCGCGAACGATATAGACTAGGAATGTCGATGGCGCTCAACACTGTTATTAACGAGGCAGAAAAAAAGAAACAGAGCATTGCAATATATGGAACAGGGTTTTTATTTAACTATGCGTTAGACCTTTGCAATTTAGATATTCATAAAATCAAGTATTTATTTGATGATACAAGAGAAAAAATAGGTAGTTTAATTTCTGGAGTTACAATAAAACCACTTGCTGATCTTAATGTGTATCGTCCAGACGTTGTGATTATTTTTAGTGAAGTATTCTTTGAAGCTATGAAACAAAATGTGTTAAAGATAGTTGGAGATAGACATATGAGTTTTATAAATATTCATCACCTTTCAAATGAAATGTATGATCGATCAAATGAGGTCTGAAAAATTTAGAAAAGACGGCTATATTGTTGTCAAGAATTTCTTTGATAAAGATGAAATTAGTTCCTTAAGACGTGACGTGAAGAAAATATTTGCCCTCCAAATTAGAAGGATAGTGAATGTGGATGTCGATATTGATGATGAGGCTAATTTCGAGAAATTTATGTATAAGTTTTTTGAATTGGATGTCGATACATTTATGAACTGTGGTAAGGAAGTTCAGCAACTAATTTCTCTCCACAAAATAGGTACTGATTCAAGGGTCCATAAAATACTTGTAGAATTGGGATTAGAATTTCCAATTATAAGTGTTCGGCCATCAATGTTATTTAACAGCAGGCATCTAGCCAAGAAAGAAGAATATTGGAAATTAGGCGCTCACCAAGATTGGAGATCAAGTCAGGGCTCGCTTGATGCTATAACGTTATGGTTTCCATTAGTCAAGTCAGATAAAGCAATAGGAGCACTTCAGGTTATTCCAAAATCTCACATATTGGGACTATTAGATTCCGAATCTGTTTCCTACTATGGAAAAATAATTGAAGAATTCAAAGAGGAGGATTATTTACAGCTAGAATTTGAAATTGGGGACATACTCTTATTTTCATCATTTTTAGTGCATAGATCTGGAGTAAATATAACAGAGTCTATAAGGTGGTCGGTGCAACTGAGATATAATAATATTCAAGAATCAACATTTATAGAAAGAGGGTTTCCCAATCCATTCATTTACAAACCTCAGCCTGATTTGATGACTCCGGGTTTTCCCGATAAAAAGCAACTTTTGGAGCTTTTTAGATCAAAATTAGAATGACCAGAAATCCTTTAGTAAGCGTACACATGGTTACATATAATCATGGAGCTTTTATTGTTATGGCAATTGAAAGTGTTTTGAATCAAAAAACTGATTTCGATTTTGAGTTGGTAATTGGGGATGATTATTCCACTGACGAAACAAGGACAATAATAAAGGAATACTCATTTAAATACCCAGAAATAATCAAGGCTTTTTTGAATTCCGAAAATTTAGGATTAGGTGGTCGTAACAATTCGATTAAAACCTTAAAAGCATGTAAAGGTAAATATATTGCTATATTGGAAGGAGACGACTATTGGAAGGACGCAAATAAACTACAGAAGCAAGTTGATTTCATGGAGCAACATTCAGGTTACGCCGCCTATTGCGGCAATGCGGTTTATGTGAATGAAGGAGTTGAGCTTAAGAAAGTGAGAAATTGGAATGTGGCAAAAGACGTAACCACTAAGGATTTTCTGTATGGAAACGATGTCATTACCGGAACCATTTTATTTAGAAACCAACTTTTCTCTCATTTTTTCAAAATGCTACAAACGGCGTATGCGGGTGATTGGATGTTATTTTATTACCTATCTAAAAAAGGCAAATTTTATTTTAGTCCCGAAATATTATCTGCCTATAGGATTCATTCAGATGGGGCCTGGAACAAGTTGGATCAAATTCAAAGACTTCAGGGCGAGAGAAGAATGAAAATGATTATCCTAAAAGATAACATGTTAAACGGAAATTCTTTTATACTCCTGAAAGAAATCATCAAAATTAATGGCACGCTATTTAATATTAGAGCAAGAAAAATTGTGAAATCCATTCTGGGAGAGAGAATTATGGAGCAGGCAAGAAAGCTGAAGCGATTGTAAAATGATTATTTCATAATAGGTTTCATTTTTATCCCGACAATCATAAACAATAAAGAAAATTTACAGAAATTATAGATGACTGGGATCTCCGTAATTGTCTGCACATATAATCCGGATAAATATATTTTTGAGCAGGTTTTGAATGCGATTTCAAACTGCGACCTGCCGGCCGGAATGGAATTTGAATGTCTACTGATTGATAATAACAGTCCCACTCCATTAATACATCAATCATATATAGGCGAAATATTGCAAAGCATAAAAGGAGGACGAGTTGTTGTCGAAAAAGAACAAGGTCTTACATGGGCCAGGAGACGCGGAATCAGGGAAGCCTCATTTAGCCATCTGTTGTTCATTGACGACGACAACGAAATTGACAAAGACTTTATCATTCAGACCCAAAAGCTGATCGGAAGCCATCCTGAGATGGCTGCGTTTAACGCAGGTACTATCCGGGTAAAGTATATCGGGGAAGTGGATGGATGGTTCAATAATAAAGGGAAAGCACATTTCCAGGAATCAAATATCCCGAATACAATTATTGGAAGAGATAACAAATCGTTCAGCCATTGGCCTTTTGGAACAGGATTGATGGTAACCAGGGAGGTTTGCAACTATTATGTTGAGAAACTGGACAAAGGTCTTTATACATTGACTGACCGTAATGGTAAGCTCCTTATGAGCGGGGGTGACGGTCAACTGGTAGCCTGCGCCATCGAAATGGGATTTAGCGTAGGAAGAGCTAAAGAATTAAAGTTGAATCATTTGATAGCAGCAAGAAAAACCAGTTTAAATTATCTTACCAAAATAGACTATGGCATTTATTTTTCCGGGGAACTATTTACAAAAGAAAGCTTGCCCGGGAATTTGCGAACATTTTCAGGACTTCGGGAATTCAAAATGCTTTTTGAAACTTTTATAGTCGGAGGTTTTAAAGCCTTTCTGAAAAGAGATTTTAGAACCTATGCGATTCAAAAAGCTTGTTTAATCGGACGGCTGAATGGCAACAGGCAGGCTTCCGGAAAAAAGATTTCGTGGCTACTGAATAATTTGAGTAAAAAATACACTACGTAAATCACAGGTTTTGCTGCGACATCACGTACTAAATATATTTAACCCGTAATTAATCCATGAGCGATTTCGAAAAGGAATATTATGAATCCGACCGGTTCTGGGAGGGTGATGCGATTCAGGACGCGAATAACCTGGACCGTATCAGCCAGACTGCGTCGATGATTCTTTCTGATGTCAAATCAATTACAGATATAGGGTGTGGCAACGGAGTATTTGTCAACTATCTTCAAAAAGAATCCCCGGGACTGGAAATCATGGCCATCGACAGGAGCCGTGCTGCCCTGAAATTTGTCAAAACGGAAAAAAAGGAAGGTGATATTGCTGATATTCCATTGCCCGACAGATCCTACGACTGCGTGAGTTGTCTCGAAGTGATCGAACACTTGCCGGTAGAAGTTTACAAGAAGGCCCTGTCAGAATTGACCCGGATCTCAAAAAAATATGTGATCATAAGTGTGCCATACGATGAGAACCTGGCAAAGAATTATACCCAGTGCCCGAATTGCCAGAGTATTTTTAATGCCGACCTTCATCTCCGCAAATTTTCTGATGAAACCATCCGTCATTTACTTGATGAAAATGGATTTGAATCCGTCCTGGTAAAAAAGGCCGGCGAACAGATTTCTTATAAAGGGCATTACCAGTTTACAAAACTGTTTTACCCGGAACATTTCAAACTCTGGCGTTCACCCATCTGTCCGATCTGCGGATATAAATCGGATGATAAACCAGCGGCCGTTCCATCCAATGGAATGTCCTCCGATAATCAAGCCAATCCGCGCCGCAGTCTGGTTTCTTATTTTACAGCCATTCCAAAATTGTTCTGGCCAAAAGAAAAGAAATACTATTGGATCATCGCTCTTTATAAAAGAAAATAAGTCCCTCCATGAGCACGGAAAAATTCAAAGACAAAATATTACTGATCACCGGAGGAACCGGATCTTTCGGGAATGCCGTACTAAAGAAATTCCTGCAGCTGGGGCTGAAGGAAATCCGCGTATTCAGCCGTGACGAAAAGAAGCAGGATGACATGCGCCTCGAATATAAAAATGACCGGATCAAATATTATATCGGGGATGTGCGCGATTTCAACAGTATCAACAACGCGATGATCGGAGTAGATTATGTATTCCAGGCAGCAGCACTCAAGCAGGTGCCCTCCTGTGAATTTTATCCGATGGAAGCTGTCAGAACCAATATCCTTGGTGCTGAAAATGTATTGCAGGCGGCCTTTGAAAATAAAGTGAACCGGGTCATTGTACTGAGCACGGATAAAGCCGTCTATCCGATCAATGCCATGGGACTTACCAAAGCCCTGATGGAAAAACTTATGGTGGCCAAATCAAGATTGTTAACCGGGACGGAAAATGTCTATTGTGCTACCCGCTACGGCAACGTGATGGCTTCCCGCGGTTCGGTGATTCCTTTGTTTATCAAACAGATCAAGGAAAACAAACCCATCACGATTACTGAACCAACGATGACCCGGTTTATGATGTCCCTGGCCCAGTCCGTCGAACTGGTGGAATTTGCGTTCAGTCATGCTAAGCCCGGAGACATATTCGTTCAGAAATCTCCCGCCAGCACCATTCAGGATATTGCACTAGCCCTCCAGGCTATTTTCAAGGCCAGGAATGAGATAAAAATTATCGGCATCCGTCATGGAGAAAAATTATATGAAACGCTTTGTACCCGGGAGGAGATGGCCAAGGCAGAAGACCTTGGTGATTTTTATCGTATCCCGACTGATGGGCGGGACCTGAATTATTCCAAATATTTCTCAGAAGGGGAACAACAGCTTTCATCTATCGACGATTATAATTCCAATAACACCAGGCGCCTGAATCTGGAAGAGACCAGAAAATTATTGCTTGGTCTTGACTACGTTCAGGAGGAGCTGAAATCCCACAAATGAATATTGTAGTTACGGGCTCGAAGGGATTTATAGCAAAAAATCTGCTGTCGCATCTGCAGAGGATGGATCATCTGCAGGTCTCTGGATTGAGCCGCGACAATGATCAGGCAACATGGGAAGCGGAACTTGACAAGGCAGATGTTATTTTTCATCTGGCGGCTGCGAACAGACCTCCCGAGCCGGGAAAATTTCAAACAGACAATATTGACCTGACGCGGTTCATCGTGGACAGGCTGGAAAAACGCGGGACTTTCTATAAACTTATTTTTTCATCCTCCTACCAGGCCATACAGGATAATCCTTATGGCAAAAGCAAAAAAGACGGAGAAGATTATATTTACAACAATGTAAAACTAGGAGGAGCGGCGATCTACCAGTTGCCCGGCGTATTTGGAAAATGGTGCAAGCCGGGTTACAATTCCGTGGTGGCTAATTTCTGTTATAATAATACCCATGATTTGCCACTGGAAATCCGTGACCCGGATTTTGAAATCCGTCTCGTTTATATTGATGATGTCGTTCGCTTTTTCATTCGTCATATCGAAGAACCAATGGATGCGGGGACCACAGAAAATAAAGTGGAACCGGTATATCCGATAACCCTGGGAAGACTGGCAGAGATTATTCGCTCTTTTAAAATAAACCGGAAAACCTTGTTCCTCCCGAATGTCGGAGACGGTTTTGAAAAAGCACTTTACTCCACCTGGCTCAGTTATCTGCCGGAGGATCATTTTTCTTATGGGCTGGAATTGAAAACAGATGCCAGGGGAAGCCTCTTTGAACTTTTAAAAACGAGGGGGCGGGGACAGATTTTTATTTCCACCACCATGCCCGGCATTACACGTGGTAACCATTTTCATCATACCAAAACAGAAAAATTTGTTGTCATACAGGGAAGCGGCCGCATTCAGTTCCGCTCCGTCCTGGACAAACATGTCTTTGAATACGATGTGAATGGAGCCGAACCGAAAGTAGTTGACATCCCGCCAGGCTATACGCACAATATTACCAACACCGGAGAGGGAACCATGATCACTCTTTTCTGGGCCAATGAACTATTCGATCCCAATAACCCCGATACCTTTATGGAAAAGGTATAAATAACAGCCGCATGAAAAAACTAAAACTTGTAACGGTTGTAGGCACCCGTCCTGAAATTATCCGCCTGTCGCGGGTACTGGATAAAATGGACAGATCCACTGCCATAGAACATGTATTGGTCCATACCGGCCAGAACTATGACTATGAGTTGAACCAGATTTTCTTTGAGGATATGGGATTGCGTAAGCCGGATCATTTTTTAAATGCGGCTGGTAAATCGGCTTCCCAAACCATCGGTCAGATATTAATAGCCATTGACGGATTGCTGGATGAATTGAAGCCGGATGCTTTTCTGGTATTGGGAGATACCAATAGCAGTTTGTGTGCGATACCTGCCAAGAAAAAGCATATTCCTGTTTTCCACATGGAAGCAGGCAACCGAAGTTTCGATCAGCGGGTTCCCGAAGAGATCAATCGCAAAATCGTGGATCATATAGCGGATATCAACCTGACTTATTCGGATATCTCGCGGGAATATTTGTTGAGGGAGGGATTACCGCCGGACCGGATAATAAAAACAGGCAGCCCGATGTATGAAGTGCTGCATCACTACCTGCCCAAAATTAGGAACTCCGGTATCGTGAAAGATCTGAAACTGGAAGTTGGAAAATATTTTCTAGTCAGCTGCCATCGCGAAGAAAACGTAAATGACCCGGAGCATTTTCGGCATTTTATTGAAATACTGAATGCGCTCGTTTCTAATTATCAATTGCCGGTCATTGTATCTACACACCCCCGCACACGCCAGGTCATAGAAAAAGAAAAAATAAAAGTGGACCTGAAAATTCAGTTTTTGAAACCATTTGGATTCAGTGACTACAATGCATTGCAATTATCGGCGCGGGCGGTGCTCTCTGATAGTGGGACCATATCAGAGGAATCTTCCATCCTGCATTTTCCCGCATTGAATATCCGTGAAGCACATGAACGTCCGGAAGCCATGGAAGAAGCAGCCGTCATGATGGTGGGCTTAAATCCGGAAAGGGTCATGCAGGGTATTGCTGTTTTGGACAGCATGAAGTCGGGCGAAAATAAATCCAGGACCGTTGCCGATTACAGTATGCCGGACGTTTCTGATAAAGTGGAACGCATCATACTTTCTTACACAGATTATGTAAACCGCGTTGTCTGGCAGAAGCCATCCGCATGATCCGTTTAAAGCCCTTAGTGGATTTGCAGATTTCCTGTCCCTCCTGTGCGAAGGAAATCAATGCCTCCGGCTCGCTCATGACCGGCATGCATTGCATGGCGGAAATGAACTGTTCGAATTGCGGTCACCGTTATTATTCTGAGATCCCTGTCAATGCCGGATCGTTTTATCCGGGCATCCTGGATGCTGAGACAGGAGCGCGGGTTGACAATATGCCTTTTGAGAACTGGTATTTAAATGGATTGGTTGAAGCATATAAGAACAGAAGCAGCGAACCGGTTGCACTGGAGGTACAGGTGAACCGTGCTTTCGGCGATCGGCCGGTACTGATCCTCAATACCATCGATGCGACATACGGACATGCGGTCTACGAATTATTCAATGCCAGCTATTACCTGAAAAAAAAAGATTTCGACCTGGTGATCCTGGTGCAGAAAAATCTCCAATGGATGGTGCCGGCAGGAGCAGCCCAGGTTTGGATCGCGGATATTTCATTTTCAAAAGCTGTAAACTGGTTTGAAGATCTGGATCGCCAGATAAAGGGATTGTTGAAGGATGTCGAAAATGTTTTTATCTGCAGATCATTTGTGCAGGCTGATTCACACGATTTTAATATTGAAGACTATACAAGGATCAAACCTTTTCCATTGAACGAATGGGATGAGCGGCTGAAGCATCCGACGCTTACATTTATCTGGAGGACGGACAGGTTCTGGAAGCGGGTCCTTCCAAGGTATATCGACAATCGTTATTCCAGAAAGATTTTACCGGGAATATTGAAAAGCCTGAGAAAAAAACGTCAGTTTCAATGGATGCTGGATTTCAGCAAAAAACTGAAAGAGCAGATTCCCAACATTGATTTTGCTATTGCGGGCATGGATGACCGTTTTCCGGCATTGCCGGACTGGATCAAGGATTTCAGGTATCCGGCACATGATGACGCAACGGCTAAACTGCAGATGGAGCGTTACGCAAAGAGCCACCTCGTGGCCGGATGCAATGGTTCTTCATTGCTATTACCGGGTTGCCTTTCAGGTGGGGTTGTCAACATTGTGCCAGGATCCATGTGGTCCGTTTCTGCCGGCACGTTTTCATTCCGGATAACGGATATCGGAGACACGCATTTCAGGTATGCGATGATACCGGATGAAATTTCCATTCCGAAACTCGTAAGTATTATCGTCTCTGTTTTGCGCGACCGTTCATATATACAAATTCAGACCAGTGCTCCCTGGAGAGATCATGAGTCGGGTCTTCCTCCTTATGCCCCCGCTGAGTTCAGAAAAAAAATATTCGGCTTATCAGAATATTTTCCCCTGGACAAGGGCATGATATCCAGCCAGAGAACCCTGCCTGCCGTCCGGCAGGCGTCAACTGTTCCCTCACATGCGGGATCAACGATAAACCAGTCATGATTACCATCATTGACTACGGTGTAGGTAATCTTGCCTCGATTAAGAACATGCTCAAAAAAGCGGGCTTTGATTCTTCACTTGCGTCCGACCTGGCCACCGTTGAGAAAGCAACAAAGATCATTCTTCCAGGCATCGGCGCTTTCGACCATTGTATGCAAAAATTCAACGCATCCGGATTAAGGCCGCTGGTAACAAAAAAAGTGAAAGAGGATAAATTGCCTCTATTGGGGATCTGTGTCGGCCTGCAGATGCTGATGGAAAACAGTGAAGAAGGAATGGAGCCCGGACTTGGATGGATCGCTGGTAAAACTGTAAAATTCAAAAAGGAAAAACTCGGAGATTTGAAAATCCCTCATATGGGCTGGACGGATGTATCGTTGAGCAAATCTTCACCGTTGACGACGGATTTGCCGGAACAACCGCGGTTTTATTTTGTACATTCTTTCTATGTCCAGCCTTCAGATTCGAAAGATGAACTGCTGCAGGCCCATTATGGATATGAATTTACCGCCGCGGTCAGTCGGGATAATATTTTCGGGGTTCAGTTTCATCCCGAGAAAAGTCATAAATATGGCATGAAACTACTTGAAAATTTCAGCAGGCTCTGATGAAACGGATACGTGTGATACCGGGTTTGCTGCTTCATCGGAATGGATTGGTGAAATCTGTTAAGTTTAAGGATTATAAATATGTCGGGGATCCCATCAATGCAGTCAGGATTTTTAATGATAAGGAAGTAGACGAACTGGCTATTATCGACATTGATGCGTCACGGGAAAAAAGAACGCCGGATATTGAACGCATTCGCTCCATTGTAAGTGAAGCCTTTATGCCCGTGGCTTACGGTGGGGGAATACGGCATGTGGAAGAAGTGGAGACGATATTATTCAACGGGGTGGAAAAAGTAATAATCAATAAAATGTCCGTGGAAAATCCATCCCTGATTTCGGAAATTGCAAAACGGTTCGGCAGCCAGAGTGTGGTGGTTTCGATAGATTATAAAAAGCCCTTTTTCGGTCCGGTCAGTGTATTTACCGATAATGGAAAAACAAATACAAAACTGGATCCGGTGCAGTTCGCAAAAAGAATGGAAGAAGCGGGAGCAGGTGAAATATTATTGAACGCGATTGACCGCGACGGAACCTTTGAAGGTTACGATCTGCCGATGATTAACAAAATCTCCCATGCTGTAAATATTCCCGTGATTGCCCTGGGAGGTGCCGGATCGGTGGAGGATTTCAGACTGGCAGTCAGGGAAGGGGCATCCGCGGTGAGTGCCGGAAGTATGTTTGTTTTTCAACGTCCTCACCGCGCCGTGCTGATCAGTTATCCCAGCAGGGACATTTTGGAGGAGGAACTGTTTGAACAAATCTGAACATTTCAATTCATGAATTTCTCCTGGGACAGGAAAATTACCAGCTATGCGAAAGTCAGGATTACCATGACTTCGATAGTTCGTGGTTCCACCCTGTTCATGAACAAAAAGAAAATTGCAAATAGTGTTTTGCTTAATGTGGGATGTGGCCCACAGACTTTGCCCGATTTTATAAATCTCGACTGGGACTGGACCACAAAGATTGATATCGTCTGGGATATCACGAAGAAGCCCTATCCGCTGAAGGATGCATCTCTGGAAGGTATTTATACCGAACATTGTCTCGAACATATATCATTCGCAGACTGCGAGACAAATCTTCGGGAATTCCACCGCTTATTGAAACCGGGCGGCAACCTGCGGATTATCGTCCCGGACGGTGAATTGTACGTGGATATTTATGAA
>Ga0206929_1087_pt1 | contig 23056 bp, 18 predicted proteins | sample Alteio_BWOrgHeat_19_FD_152929 | JGI IMG/M metagenome (GOLD analysis project Ga0206929, IMG submission 152929) | Enriched cells from forest soil in Barre Woods Harvard Forest LTER site, Petersham, Massachusetts, United States -... | ecosystem: Environmental > Terrestrial > Soil > Temperate forest >...
ACCCGGTTACATTGCAAGAGTTCAAATCTATGTACTATAAGAATCTTCCAAAGGATTCTGCCAAGAATAAAAAGGCGCTGGATAATTACCTTTCATTGTATACAGAATTCAGGCTTAAGGTAAATGCCGCAATGGATGCTCGGTTAGATACTACACCGTCATTTAAGCAGGAAATGGGCGAGTACAGACAAAAACTTGCCGATCCGTATATGAGAGACCAGTCAGTGGAGGAACAATTAGTTAAGGAAGCGTATGACAGGATGCAGACAGATATAAAGGCAAGCCATATACTTATAAAACTTGCACCTGATTCTCGTTCTGCAGATACATTAAAGGCCTATGATTCAATAATGAAGATCCGTAATGAAATCATTAAGAAAAAAATAAGCTTTGAAGATGCTGCGAAAAAATATTCAGGAGACACTCGTTCAGCTGCGGTTGGAGGAAATATTGGATACATCACTGCATTAGAAACCTATTATTCGTTTGAAAATGCGGTATACCTTACAAAGGTCGGCGATATTTCAATGCCGGTTCGTACCTCATTAGGATATCATATCATTAAGGTTACCGATAAAAAAGCAGATCAGGGTGAAGTGCTTGTATCTCATATTATGATTCGTACCCCTACAAAAATGCAAGCGGGCGACTCTGCAAAACTTAAATCGAAAGTAGATTCGTTATATACACTTGTTAAACAAGGTCAGGACTTTGCTGACGTGGCAAAGAAATACTCTCAGGATCCTTCATCAGGAAAGCACGGAGGAGCACTTCCATGGTTTAGTGTAGGAAAAATGCCTGCTCCGTTTGAAGAAGCGGCCTTTTCGCTGAAGAATGTGGGTGATTATACCACTCCAATACGCACTGCTTACGGATGGCATATTATAAAACTAATGGGTAGAAAACCACTTCCTGCTTTTAATGATTCAGTTAAAGAAAGCTTAAATTCAAGAGTGCTTCGCGATGACAGATCGGAACAAGCTGTTACCGCATTGGTTAATGAGATTAAAAAGAAATATGAGTTTAAGGAGGAGCCCAAAGCGAAAGATGAATTTTATAAAGTAGTTGATGAAACCTATTACTCAAATAAATGGACAGTTGATAAAGCAAAGGACCTTAACAAGACAATGTTTACCCTGGGTGGTAAATCATATACCCAGCAGGATTTTGCCCAATACCTTGCACATAACCAAATGACTGGCGAAAATAAAGGTGGTGAAGTGGCTGTAAATAAATTGTATCCGAAATATGTGAAAGAGCAATGCCTGAAATTTAAAAATGATATGCTGGAGAAGGAATACCCTGCTTTTGGTGAAATGATTGCTGAATACAGGGATGGAATTCTTTTGTTCGATATTACTGATAAAATGGTTTGGACCAAGGCATTAAAGGATACCGCTGGACTGAAGGCTTACCACGAAGCGCACAAGAACAATTATATGTGGACAGAGCGTGCCGATGCATCTATATTTACGTGTAGTGATGAAAAAGTGGCTAAGGAAATAAAGAAGCTGATAAAAGAGGGCAAATCAGATAAGGATATTTTGGCTGAAGTAAATGAAAAAGACAAGAATGCAGCAAGTGTACAAAGCAATATGTACGAAAAGAAAGATAATGCAATGGTTGATGCTAATTGGAAACAAGGTGCATCTGAAAACCAACAGGTAAATGGAAAGACTGTTTTTGTAGATGTGCGGAAAATTAACCCTCCGATGCCTAAAAACCTTGATGATGTAAGGGGAATGGTAACCACAGACTACCAAAACTACCTGATGACGCAATGGTTAACGGAATTAAAGGCTAAATACCCCGTAACTGTTGACCAAAAGGTATTAGGAGAAATCCTCCCTCAGTAGGGTATTTTATAGTATTTAATACCGTCCTCCTTAAAATATATAAGGGGGACGGTTTTTTTTTATATTTGTCACGTACATTTAAAATATGAGTGAAAGAATATTAAGGGCTTTGATGCAGCTGTTTGCAATTATTGCAAAAGCAGAATCGGGCGAAAACATAAAAGGTACTGAAGTAGTACGTTCTTTTTTAAAGGAACAACTTAACCAGGAATTGGTTGAGCAGTATATTACTCTGTATGAGCAATATCTGGATGAGCTGCATCAAACCTCAAAGAAAAAGGATGGCAGCGAAAAAAGGTTGTCACTTAATTCAGTTAAGGTTCTCCGTATTTGTAGCGATATAAATAAGGAACTGGCTCAAAAGCAAAAGATTGTCGTTCTTATTCGTTTAATTGAGTTCGTAAACTCAGAGGCGGGAATATCACCACAGGAACTCGAATTTATTACAACAGTATCAGAGAGTTTTAATATTTCAGTTGATGAGTTTGCTTGCGTAAAGGATTTTGTAGAGTCACCTGTTGGCAGGCCGACTAATAGGACTGAGTTACTGATCATTGACGGCAAGGCAGTGGCTGCTGATAGTAGTATTAGGCATATTTATTGCGAAGATCTTGAAGGTGAAATATGTATCCTCCACGTAGGCAGTGTAAATATGTATGTATTCCGTTATTTGGGTACTGCAACTATGTATCTTAACGGACAGGTTATCAAGCCTTCTAAAGTAAACGTATTTAATCAGGGTGCATCGGTACGGAATCCTAAAATACGTCCTATTTATTATAGCGACGTTGTTGGAGCATTCTTAAGCAGTAAATCGACATCGAAGATTGTATTTGAAGTACGACATATTGACTACTTTTTTAATAAAAACAAACAAGGCCTTCACGATATTAACCTTAGGGAAGAATCGGGCAAACTTGTTGGTATAATGGGTGGTAGTGGTGCAGGTAAAAGTACCTTACTAAAAATTTTAAATGGCCTTTCTACACCAACCAAAGGACAGGTTCTCATTAATGGAATCAGCATTCACTCCGATGATCCTACCATATCGGGCCAGATTGGTTATATACCACAGGACGACCTTTTAGTTGAGGATTTAACAGTCTTCCAGAACTTGTTTTATAGTGCTAAGTTATCGTTCGGTAACCTTGATGATGAAGAGATCACAAAAAGATCGAACGAGGTATTGAGTGACCTTGGTCTTTTTGAGGCAAGGGGTTTGAAAGTGGGTAACCCGCTTGAGCAAACTATTAGCGGTGGTCAGCGGAAGCGTTTAAATATTGCACTCGAGCTTATTCGCGAACCGGGAGTTCTTTTTGTTGATGAACCTACATCTGGTTTATCATCAAGAGATTCTGAAAATATAATGGACTTATTAAAAGAGTTGACCCTGAAGGGTAAGCTTGTTTTTGTAGTTATCCACCAGCCTTCATCCGACATCTTTAAGATGTTTGATAAGCTGTTCCTGCTAGACACAGGCGGTTTCCCTATTTATTATGGAAATCCTGTTGATGCCGTGGTTTACTTTAAAATGATAAGTAACCAGGTTAACGCAAATGAAAGTGAGTGCCAGACCTGCGGTAACGTAAACCCTGAACAGATATTCAATATTATAGATGCAAAGGTATTGGACGAGTATGGCGATTTGACCCGCAATCGTAAAATATCGGCACCGGAGTGGAACGCGCATTTCCTGAAACATTTTTCACCTCCTCCTCATGATGAAAAACATGAGAAGGTTCCGCCTGCTGAATTTTCAGTACCAAGCTTGATCAGCCAGTTTAAGACATTCGTTACACGTGACGTTTTATCGAAACTCACCAATACTCAATATGTTGTAATCAATTTAATTGAAGCTCCATTACTGGCGTTCATTCTGGCATACCTTGTAAGGTTCCATAGTAGCGATGCGGCAAAGAAAATAGATTATATATACAGGGCAAATGAAAATATACCTACCTATATTTTTATGTCCGTTATTGTTTCCTTGTTTCTCGGTCTAATGGTTAGTGCCGAAGAAATTATCAGGGATCAGAAAATACGTAAGCGTGAAGCTTTCCTTAATTTAAGTAAGGGTAGTTATTTCATTTCTAAAATAATGATCATGTTCACCATCTCGGCTATACAAATGGTTTTGTTTGTAGCCGTGGGTAATTCACTATTGAGTATTAAAGGAATGTGGTTTGATTATTGGCTTGTATTGTTCAGCGTTTCATGTTTTGCTAACCTGTTAGGTTTAAATATATCGGCCAGTTTTAATTCAGCAGTAACTATTTATATTCTGATTCCGTTCCTCATTATACCGCAATTGCTTTTGAGTGGTATTGTGGTGAAGTTTGATAAGATCAATCCTACACTTACTTCACAAACTGAAGTTCCATTTGTTGGCCAGGTTATGGCATCTCGTTGGGCATTTGAAGCATTGACCGTGGATCAGTTTAAAAATAACGACTACGAGAACAAGTTCTATATTTACGATAAGTATAAGAGTATTGCTAATTTCAGGAAGAACGAGTGGTTAACTTCTATGAAAAATGCGCTTGGAGATGCACAGGGTAATTACAAGAACCCTCAAATGCAGCAAAAGATAAGTGATGAGCTATTGTTGTTGAAAAATGAAATTGGCAAACAGCTTATTTTAACTCCTACTATTGCATATACATGTATCGATAGTTTGGATATTCAGCACTTTTCACCAAGTATTGCAACCAAAACGTCTACCTATTTTAATGCAATTAATGATTATTACGTTCAGCAGTATTTAACTGTAGATAATAAAGAAGATCAATTAGTTCAGTCCTTATCATCTACCGATGCATTAAAAGCAGCATTTGATAAACAAAAGGACGATTACCAGAATGATAATCTGGCTGATCTGGTATCAAACCATAATGACTTTACAAGAATTATAGAAGTTGACCATGAACTGATTCAACGTGCTGATCCTGTATACCTTGACCCGATCAGGTCAAGCATGTTTGGTAATGCACAGTTCTATGCACCAAATAAGAGAATTTTTGGCCAGTTATTTGATACTTTCTGGGTTAACCTTGGTATTATATGGGGAATGACCGTATTGCTTGCCATCACCCTTTATTTCGATTCACTAAAGAAGTTACTGGTAATGTTCTCAAGAATTAAATTACCAAGCTTTAAAAAAAGTAAAAGCGCTGCCAAAAGTTAATGGCTTCATCTCTCTCCCAGAAGAAAGATTTCTTTAGTTACCTGGCACAAACCAGCCCTGCACCCTTATCATTAGAGATTGCAAGTGCTAAAGGGATCTTGTTGAAAGACATAAACGGGAAGAAATATATAGATCTTATTTCAGGCATAGCTGTAAGTAACCTGGGGCATAGCCATCCATCGGTTGTAAAAGCTATTAAACAGCAAGCAGATAAACATACCCATATTATGGTGTATGGTGAATTTGTGCAATCTACCCAGGTCAATTTTGCGAAAAAAATATGCCAGAAATTACCAAAGCAACTTAACTCAGTATATTTTGTTAATTCAGGTAGCGAGGCAGTAGAAGGTGCATTGAAACTAGCCAAACGTTATACCGGAAGAACGGGAATAGTTTCTTTCAAAAATGCATATCATGGCAGTACACATGGTGCACTAAGTGTAATGGGCGACGAGGCACTTAAAGCACCGTTCAGGCCACTTTTACCGGACGTAAGCATTCTGCCATATGGAGATAAAGAAGCATTGCAAGGTATAACAAGGAGAACAGCTTGCGTAATCATTGAGCCTATCCAGGGTGAAGCAGGTATAGTTGTTCCAGCTAAAACATTTTTGCAGGCGCTGCGCAAGCGGTGTAATGAAACCGGAACCTTGTTAATATTTGATGAAATACAATGCGGTTTTGGCCGTACAGGGAAACTATTTGCACTGGAACATTTCGGTATAACTCCTGATATTCTGACTATTGGCAAGGCCATGGGTGGTGGATTACCCTTGGGTGCATTTATTGCGAATCAAAAGGTAATGAGTTCACTTTCTGATAATCCTGCGCTGGGACATATTACAACGTTTGGGGGGCACCCTTTAAGTTGTGCAGCGGGATTGGCAGCTTTTGAAGTTCTTCTGAATAAGAAATATTATAACGCAGCAATTAAGAAAGAAAAGCTGTTCCGTTCATTGCTAAAAGATAAAACCATTAAGGAAATACGAGGCATGGGCTTAATGCTTTCAGTTCAATTTAAGAGTGAGGACTTGTGTAAAAAGGTAATAGAAAACTGCATTAAAAACGGTATAATTGTAGACTGGTTCTTATTCAGGCCCGATGCTATGCGAATTGCACCACCCTTAATAATAACCGAAATGGAAATAAGGGAAGCCTGCAAAATTATACTGCTATCAATAAAACAATCCTTATAAGAATAACATGAACATACTGATTGTAGAAGACGAAAAATCACTTGCCAAAGAGGTACAAACATTCCTTAAGAATGAAGGGTTCACCTGTGATATTGCACATACCGGCAAGGACGCTTCGGAGAAGATATACGTAAATCAATATGATTTTCTGTTACTCGACTTAGGCTTGCCCGATTATGAAGGGCTCGACCTGTTAAAAGAAGCAAGAGATGCAAAACAGGAAGCAGCGGTAATAATTCTGACCGCACGCGGAAGTACGGATGATAAAATAAAAGGACTTGATCTGGGGGCAGATGATTATCTGGCTAAACCATTTTCATTGCTCGAGCTTTCATCCCGTATACAAGCTATTATTCGTAGAAAGCATGGGCTGAAGAAGACTACCATGGATGTTCATGGCTTTACAGTAGACCTTACCAACCGCAATATTGCTTTCAAAACAACCGTTATCAGTCTTACCAAAAAAGAATTTGATATTCTGCAATACCTGCTTATTAATAAGAACCGTGTGCTTACCCGTGTTCAGCTAACCGAGCACATCTGGGATAACGCTCTGGAAGTAGATTATGATTCAAATTACGTAGACGTGCATATTAAAAACCTGCGTAAAAAGCTAGGGCAGTATGCTGAAATAGATTGGATAGAAACGGTTAGAGGTATCGGTTATCGCCTTAACCTGTTGTAATACATACAAAATGAAGCTGTACTATAAGGTTACATTAATTAATGCGTTTACACGTATACTTATAGTTGTAGGCTTCCTGGTTTTTACACCCGGGCTTATTTATAAAACAGCCGTGTCGCATACCGACGCGCGTCTCGAGAAAATGCAGGCGCAGATACTGCATATAGTTAATACCAAAGGGATTGGCGAGTTTTTGCAGGAAGAGGATAGCACTTTTGCCGATTATACCGTATTAAAGGAAAAGTTTATTTACATAGAAAAGGTTGATTCTACTGAGCGGGACACTATTGTCAACTCACAGCGGAATATTGAAGAAGAGATACTTGAGTTCCGTATTCTTAAGCATTGGTTTCAATACAATCATGTTAATTATTCACTCGAAATTGGCGAGAGCATACAATATGTGAGAGACCTGAATTCGATTTTAAGAGAGGTCGCACTATATCTCATTCTTATTTTGGTTGCCTTAACGGTAATAATTGATTTGGGTGTTATTCAGTACTTGTTACGGCCGCTACAGAAGATCGAACACAAATTGATAGCTACGTTACATCCGGAAAAATTTGACTTTCATAGAGTAAAGACCACAACCACTGATTTCCGTTATCTCGATAATACCATAAGTGAGATGATGCGTAAGATCCAGAATGCGTTTCATATTGAAAAGGAGTTCATTGCCAATGTATCGCATGAATTGCTCACACCCATATCTATCCTGCAAACCCGTTTAGAGAATATGATAGAGGCAGGTAACTTGAATGAAGAAGCGGAGCATAAAATACTGGAGTCGCAACGAACATTAGGCAGATTAAAACAAATTGTAAGGTCACTATTGCTTATATCGCAGATTGAAAATAACCAGGCGCCAAAGACTGAAGAAGCCGATATACAGGAACTCATCTTGGAAGTAGCTTCGGAGATTGAAGTGAGGCTTGAGGAAAAGAATATCAAGCTTGACCTAAGCATAAAAGATAGTCTATTATACAAGCCTTGCAACCGCTCATTGCTGTTTACTATGTTGTTCAATCTGGTAAATAATGCCGTAAAGTACAATAAGCAGAACGGAACCATATCCATTAAAGGTTTTATGGATAAAGGCGAGTATAAGGTAATAATAAGCGATACGGGTAAGGGCATAGCGGCAGAAAATATGGAATCGATTTTCTACAGGTTTAAGAAATTCAATACCAATGAAGAGAGCTACGGGCTTGGCCTTGCAATGGTGAAGACGATCGCTGACTTTCATAATATCGATATTTCAGTTGACTCAAAATTAGATGAAGGCTCTACGTTTACCCTTGTGTTTAAAGCATGAAGTTAAAGGCTACAGAGCTGAAAGAGTTCCTTGATGAGAAGTACGAACTCTATAACAAGCCCTTATTTATTGAAAGCGACCCAATATCTGTTCCCCATCAATTCAGTAAAAAGGAAGATATAGAGATAGCCGCTTTCTTTGCTGCTACCTTGGCATGGGGGCAAAGACCAACCATTATACGCAATGCAAACAGGTTGATGGAAGCTATGGATAATGCGCCTTTTGAATACATACTGAACTCCAAAAAGAACGATTGGAAGGCCTTTACCAAATTCGCCCACCGCACATTTAACGGAGTGGATGCCATATACTTTATTCAGTCCTTACAACATATTTATAAGAGCGAAGGCGGACTTGAAAAAGCCTTTTCAGCAAATGGAGATATGCTGGTGAAGTTAACTGCTTTCCGGAATATATTCTTTGGTAAGCACCCTGCAGGTCGTACTGCCAAACACATTGCCGATGTTACGAAAGGTGCTTCTGCCAAGCGCTTGAATATGTTCCTGCGCTGGATGGTCCGCGATGATAAGCGTGGAGTTGACTTTGGCATTTGGAATCGTATATCGGCCGCTGAGCTGTATTGCCCTATTGACCTGCATTCCGGGCGAGTAGCACGAAAATTAGGTTTATTGGCTCGCACACAAAATGACTGGAAGGCGGTTGATGAGCTAACACAGAATCTTCGTACGCTTGACCCCCAAGACCCTATTAAATATGACTTTGCGCTGTTTGGCTTAGGCGTGTTCGAGAAATTTTAGTTGCACTTACAACTATCTTTCATCGCAATATCCTTCACCATAATAACACGTGTAATGCTATCACGTTCCATACAAATAACATTAAAGGTGCGGCCTTTTTGTGTTGTTCCGGTGAAGTTATATATAGGGTAACGCACATGGAAGCTCTGGCTCTTTTTGGTATCTATCTTACCATAAGTAAACGATTCTATTACTTCTGCTTTCGATATCTTCTGGCAATTCATTTCGCACATCGCAGTATCGGAATAGAACACACTGTCTTTAGTTGCCAGCTGGTCGAGCTTTAACATGCCTGGTGTAAGCGATTTACAGCCACGTGTGCCAAAAATAAAGTAGCAGCTTATCAGGCCAATTCCTACGCCTACAAGATAAATGCGGATCCTTCTCCAGATGATACTCGATCCGCTTTCTTGCATAGTGCTTAGTTAATGGTTGCTGTTTTCGTCTTGCTCATGGTTGAAGCAGGAGAAGCAGTAACGTTAATGGTCTTGCTCGTTGGTTGTGTTGTTGCATGTGCAGTAGCAGAATGCAGAACTGAAATGTGAGGTGCAATAACCAATGATACAATACTCATTAACTTTATCAATATGTTCATTGATGGGCCAGAGGTATCTTTAAAAGGATCGCCAACGGTGTCACCGGTTACCGATGCCTTATGTGGTTCCGATTTCTTAAAGAATTTCTCGCCATTGATCTCAACACCTTTTTCAAATGATTTTTTAGCATTATCCCATGCACCACCTGCGTTCGATTGGAATATACCCATTAACACACCGCTAACGGTAACACCAGCCAGTAGGCCACCTAATACTTCAGGTCCGAATGCAAAGCCAACAATGATAGGAACGATAAGCGCAATAGCACCCGGCGCGATCATTTCGCGGATAGATGCCTTGGTAGATATAGCCACACACTTTTCATATTCAGGCTTAGCCTTGTATTCCATAATGCCCGGTATTTCGCGGAACTGGCGACGAACTTCGTTCACCATATCCATAGCAGCACGGCCCACCGCAGCAATAGCCAGTGATGAGAAGATGAACGGGATCATACCGCCCACAAATAAACCAGCCAATACGTTAGCCTTGTAAATATCAATATGCTCAATACCTGCAACACCCACAAAAGCTGCAAAAAGCGCTAATGAAGTAAGTGCAGCCGAAGCAATTGCAAATCCTTTTCCGGTAGCAGCAGTAGTGTTACCTACAGCATCAAGGTTATCAGTACGGTGACGAACTTCCTCAGGTAAACGGCTCATTTCGGCAATACCACCTGCGTTATCGGCAATTGGCCCGAATGCATCAATTGATAATTGCATAGCCGTTGTAGCCATCATACCCGCAGCAGCTATCGATACACCATATAAACCTGCAAAGTGGTACGACACCATAATTCCGCTTGCCAATACTAATATAGGAGCAACGGTTGATTCCATACCAACCGAAAGCCCACCGATAATATTTGTAGCATGGCCTGTGCCCGATTGCTTAATAATTGAAAGCACAGGGCGTTTGCCCATGGCCGTGTAATATTCAGTAATCATGCTCATTAAGGTACCAACTATTAAGCCGGTAATAATTGCGTAGTACACATCTAACGAAGTAAATGGAATGCTACCATTACGGCTCATTACAATAGTGCCTTCAGGCAACAACTTGGTAACCGCAAAATACGCTACAATAGCAGTAAGTATAATAGATGACCAGTTACCCATGTTAAGCGCCTTTTGTACGCTGTCGGTTTCTTTTTTGATCTTAACAAAGAATGTACCAACAATAGAGAAGAACAGTCCGATACCAGCAATGAACATAGGCAGAATGATAGGAGAGAGGCCACCGAAATGATCTTTTGATGCATCAATTTCCTGGCCAAGCACCATGGTAGCAAGTATGGTAGCAACGTATGAACCGAACAAGTCAGCGCCCATACCCGCAACATCACCTACGTTATCGCCTACGTTATCGGCAATGGTAGCAGGGTTACGCACGTCATCTTCAGGTATACCTGCTTCTACTTTACCAACTAAGTCAGCGCCTACGTCAGCAGCTTTGGTATAAATACCGCCGCCTACACGGGCAAACAATGCTATCGATTCAGCACCCAATGAAAAACCTGCCAATACTTCAATAGCCTTTTTCATTTCAGGGCCATTAGCCGGAGCACCGTTAACGAACATACAATATAGGCCGATGAATAATCCGCCAAGGCCAAGGATTGCCAAGCCGGCAACACCCATACCCATTACCGAACCACCCGTAAACGATACCTTTAATGCTTGTGCAAGACTTGTACGTGCAGCTTGTGTAGTACGCACGTTTGCTTTGGTTGCAATGTTCATACCAATGTATCCTGCAGTAGCCGATAATATGGCACCCAATATAAATGCTACAGCTATAAACCAGTTTGAATCAGGTACCGTTGTACCTGCCCATGCTAATAAACATGCTGCTATGGCAACAAAAATTCCTAGTATTCTCCATTCTGCTTTTAAAAAGGCCATTGCACCTTTCGCAATAAAGCCTGCAAGTTCCTGCATGTTGGCATCGCCGGCATCTTGCTTTACAACCCATTTCGATACACCAAAGGTGTAGATCAACGCTAAAGCTCCAAGTATCGGTACAATAAAAAGGACAGTGTTCATAGTATATAATTGTTAATGTGTTCTATTTTTTAAGGGCGCAAATATACATATTCAGTTGAAATGGTGAGTATTGGCATGTATTCTTAACATTGTCTTGCCTTCAATCCCTTTCCCTGCTTGGCAATGAGGTGGTTTATAGGTCATGCTGAGCCTGTCGAAGCGTTAATTCCACTTAAATCCACTTTTCTTTATGCGGGGCGGCTTTTGCTCCCTGCTTGCCTGTCTTGTCTATGCTCGCATCTCTTGCAGCTAACCCGCGCCCACCTTTTGCCTATTTCTGTATTTGCGTTAGGGATAGTAGCGGAAACCCCGCAAGCGCAGCGCGGAGTTGAAGCGGATAGCCCGACCCGTAGGGGAACGCCCAAAAAGGAATATTGAATATTGCGCCCCAAGGAATTTTAAATGAAAAAGACGGGTTACACTTTTTGAATTTGTTACCCGTCAACAGCCTGATAATCAATAATTATGTTGCACGAAATTTCTGCATTTTGTAACCCACCCTCTCATTTTTCAAGGAGAGGGGCAGGGGTGAGGTAAAACATTGAAGGGCAGCAGTATGGTCGTTATGCAAAGTTATATCACACCTGCTCTAACGACCACACAAACCAGCCTTATTTATCAACTACCTATATTAACCAGAGTAGCCATAGAATGAATAGAACCACAGCAAATAGCAATAGCAGGTTAATAAGTACACCCAATCCGAAGCTGCCTGTAAGTATGCCGATTAACCATACAATAAGTATGATGGTTATAACCAGCCAGAATAAACTATGTACACGTGGGCCGTCATCCTGGGTTGTGCCTGCTACGGTTTGTGGTGCATTATCTGAATGAACTATGCTTTTCTGCAGTGCTGTAGATGCAGCAATCATAGCCTTTACAGCTTTGTAATTAACATGTGTAATTGCTTTCTTCAAGCTTTGTTTGTTTTCAACCGGAGTAACTATGTTTGGATAAACCTGATTGTCGGCAATAATTGCATTGTTATTAGGGTCGTTTACAGTTGCTGCCAAAGGCGCAATTGTTTGTGCAGGAGCCGAAATGTTCTTGTCCTTATCAACTATTGCAAGCTGTTTAGGCTTAACCGTTTCGCGCTTGCCGCTTACATCGACATAATAGCCTTTGTTGTAATGCCTTTTTGTTATTGCAAGGCTTCCACTTTGGCTGCACGATGATAATAATATGCATCCGCCAAGTATTGTTGCGATTGTAGAAAATAGAGTTTTCATAGGTATGGGGGTTTTAAAGATTAGTGTTAATTGAATTATAGAATGTCCTTGCCACGTATTATCCTAAGCATTATAGCTATTATGGCCAGTATTAATAATATGTGAATAAGATAGCCTGCTGAATAGGCGAAGAAGCCGACGGCCCAAACTAAAACCAGTAATACGGCGATTAAATAGAGGAAGCTGTTCATAGCGCTTGATTATTTGGTTATTGCTGTAAAATTAAATGCTGCGCTTTTCCTTAACCCTTTTATTCGTTCAGCTGGTTTTTTTTCTGGGTGTAGTATGAAAATCAAAGGTTTAATTATTTCTGCCCCTCTCCGTCCTCTCCCCATGCGGGGAGAGCGTTACTTTTTCTTATACTTATACCGATAACTATGTATTTCGCCTCCCCGCGTGGGGAGGTTGGTGGGGCAATTTTTAAATACTCGGAAATTCAAGCGCATGCAAAGTTTCCATCGTCATCTGCTGGTTCCCATTACCACTGCATTCGGGGCATGGCACTCTTCCCTGGCCCTGGCATATACTACACGTTTCGCCACTTTCGCTCCTGCCCCTTCCATTACATATATTGCATGTAACCATCCCTGTGCCGTGACATCTGGCGCAAGTGAACGTTCCATCTTCTGTTTTATCTCTTGGTGTGCTCATATTAATTATATTAATGTGTTAAGGCTAAAACTAATACACACTAAATCTTTATCAAAGAAAAATAGGCTAAGAGCTAACTTGTTGCGGTAAAGGACATTAAAGCATGGGTGAAATTTTATAAAGAATACCTCTCTACGTATTTATACTGAGTGCTAGGTAAAGGAAAGTTTATATTTTACAGACGCTCAATTCGTCGAGGATAATTAATATCTGCATTCTATTACATAGCTCTTGTATTTGGTTTCGTGATATTGTGATCAATTATCTTCTTGTTGGTTTAATAATGCTAATATGTAAAAGGCACATGCGTTTTTGATTGTTTAATAAAATGTTCGCATATAATAATTACTATATTTACATAGAACAAAAAAATTAAAATGCAAAATAAATATGCTTATTAAGGAATTGACAATTAAGAATCTTTATGGATATATGAATAAGAAAGTTGTTTTCAAAAACAACATTTCAATATTAGTAGGCATTAACGGTTCAGGTAAAACAACCGTACTAAATGCGATCAATTGGTTACTGAAGCCCTCTTTTGTGGATCTTTGTTTAGTTCGATTTGACGAAATCTCTTTAAAGCTAACATTGAATGAAACCGACTATTTAATAAAAGCTGTTCAAACTGAACATGAAGTAAAAATTCACTGTAATAATTTAACGAAGAAAACTAAACTTACTCCAATTCAAGCTACGCTTCAAATTCACCCAGATAAATTAAAAAAGGATGAGAATGTAATTGCTTCTCTGGCCAGCTCATATAAAACCCTTTTTCCAGAGCCGCATGAGCAAAAGACTTGGAATTTTCTTTTTAATATTATACCTAATCCAATTATAATTGGACTTGATAGACAACTTTATATTGAAGACGATAAGGAATTGAGAATTCAAAGGAGGAGTGGTAGTGTTTTAGATCAAAGACCTAAGAAGCAAATTGCTCCATTAAATAAAGTTAAGACTGTACTCAATAATGAATACAATACATATAGGAATCAGGTTTTAAAACAAAATAGTTTGTTAAATGAAAAAATAATGCTTTCATCATTTGACCAAATTTTTACTAAAAGTAAAATAAATGAATTAGTAACCGCCCAAAGGCCGGCGGCAAGTTCCATAGATTCATTAAGGGGTAAAGTGATTAAGTTTTTGGAGGAAAACAAAAAGATAAATAACAATCCGGAATTAAAAGACAAAATCACTAGCAATTCTTTGAAGAAAATTAATACATATTTTAATAACCTAAAGACTATAATTAAGGAAACAGAAAGTGCCTCCAATCAAAGGGGTTTATTATATATAACCAATATCAATCAATTTATTAAAATCAATAATCTAATTCTTGAATTTACTAAATTCGAAAATGAAATTAAAGTCCTTTATAATCCTTTAAAAGAGTTTTTAGATGTAATTAATTCGTTTTTTATTGATTCTGCTAAACAATTATATTTTAATAAGGTTAATTCCGAAATCGAGTTTGCTTTGCTTGATAAAAAAGGCTCTGAAATAGGTAATGAAAGAGCTGTTGATAATTTATCTTCTGGTGAAAAGCAAATATTGATTCTTTTAACTTATCTAAGATATAATAGCCAAAATTTAATAATTATTGATGAGCCTGAGTTATCCCTACATCCAAAGTGGCAAGGAGAATTTCTTAATGCTGTTAATAAATTAATGAATAAGGATGCTCAATTGATAATCGCAACACATTCACCTGAAATAGTTGGGAAGAAAAGCGAATTGTGCACTGTTTTATTACCTTATAATGCTTGAGGATGATAAGTGCAGAAGAGAGTTTTCCTAGAAGAACAAATAATTATCTACTCGGTCAGGACATTATCTGGACTCAATTTAATGAAGTAAATTTCTATGTCGAAGATGAGTTTCAAGAGAATTTCTATTTTGAAATATTAAAAAAGTTATTTAGTGATATTAAATTCGAGAAAATATTTCCTCTTGGAGGGAAAAAACAGGTTATTAATGCAGCGGAGCAAAATATTTCTAATAAAAAGAAGGTGTATATTGTAGACTTAGATTTTGATGAAATTTTAAGTAAAAAGAAAAATAGAAAAAACCTGTTTTATTTAAAAAGATATAGTATCGAAAACTATTTGCTTGAGTATTACGCAATTTGTGAAGTAATAAAGGAAGAAAAACCCAAAATCAAAAATCAACAAATAGAAAATAAATTTCTGTTTCCCGAATTTTTAGAAGAGATTAGAGATTTATTTAAAGAATTAATTTGCTCTTATTTGGTGATTCAAGAATATAATTTAGGTCTCAAAAATGTTGATTTAGGAGAAGCTAGATTTTGTAAACTTAGTTCAATTCCTTTATGTTTGATACAATCTGAAATTGATAAACACTACCTTGAAATTGAGACTTATTTAAAAAGGGTAGACACAAAGCTTAATTTAAAAACTCAAATCAATAAATACTTGAAATTATTTAAGAAGGTTGAAGATTGTTTAGTTAATATACCAGGGAAATATCTATTGAATCTCGTAAAATATAGAATCGAAGTTTTATTTGCAATTAAGCAAATGAGTTTGGAATCATTTACATACAGAGTGGCAAGAAATTGTGTAAATTTTGATGAATTGGAATTTTTGAAAAATAATGTAACTAAATATTTATTGAATTAGGTTAGCCTCATTTCCCGCGTTAGGGATAGCAGTGAAAAGCCCACAGCATAGCGAGGACTTGTAGCGTATAGCCCGACCCGAAGGGGAACGCCCAAATGCAATTAAGAATTAAAAATTACGAATTACGACAAGATGGTAAGATTGCTTCGTGCCTCGCAATGACGGTACTCCCTATAAGCGTTCAAAGAATGTTAATTAATTCCCTTTTCACCTTTCCAAAAATCAATATATTTGTGCGCTATATAAAAGCGTATGCCGAAAGTAACCATTGATGGTATAGAGATAGAAGTGCCTGAGGGCACAACTATATTGAATGCGGCACGCATGATAGGAGGGAAGATAGTACCCCCTGCCATGTGCTACTATTCCAAGCTAAAACAAACAGGTGGCTTTTGCCGTACCTGCCTGGTAAAGGTGGCAGCGGGTTCCGCTAAGGACCCACGCCCTATGCCAAAGCTTATGGTATCGTGCTCAACCACGGTGCAAGATGGCATGGTAGTGCAAAACCTTACCTCACCCGAAGTAATGGAAGCCCGCAAGGGAGTAGTTGAGTTTCTGCTGATCAATCACCCGTTAGATTGCCCTATATGCGACCAGGCCGGCGAATGCAAATTGCAGGACCTTGGCTATGAGCATGGCCTCGATAAATCAAGATACGAGTTTAAGCGCCGCACCTTTGAAATGGTGGACATTGGCGATAAGATAAAGCTGCACATGACCCGTTGCATACTCTGCTACCGTTGTGTGCGCGTGGCCGACCAGCTTACCAACCAGCGTGTGCATGGTGTAATGAACCGCGGCGATGTGGCCGAAATATCTACCTACATTCAAAATGTAATGGATAAGGATTTTTCGGGCAACGTTATTGATGTATGTCCTGTGGGTGCACTTACTGACAGAACAGCGCGTTTCCGAAACCGTATATGGTACGATAAGCCAATGGATGCGCACCGCAATTGCACCAAGTGCAGTGGCAAAGTAATTTTGTGGCTGAAGGGCGAGGAAGTAATAAAGGTTACTGCCCGTTTTGATAAGAATAACGAGGTAGAATCGTTTATTTGCAACGAATGCCGTTTCGACCATAAGAAAAAAGAAGACTGGATAATTGAAAAGCCAACGCATGTTGACAGGCACTCGGTTATTGCTCAGAATCATTACGAGAACGAGAAGCAATTGAAAATGGGACATACCCACTTTGAACAATTGAATCCGGCAACACCACCAAAATTCGATAAGAACGTATGATGTCATTCTTGTTATATAAGGCCCTGCTGGTGATAATCATCTTTGTTATATCGCTGGTTATGGCTATGTATAGCACCTATGGCGAAAGAAAGGTGGCTGCCTTTATGCAGGACAGGCTTGGCCCAAACCGTGCAGGACCTATTGGTATACTGCAACCACTTGCCGACGGTGTAAAAATGTTCATGAAGGAAGAGATCATTCCTAATGTATCGAATAAGTTCCTGTTTGTATTGGGCCCGAGTGTGGCTATGTTCACATCGTGCATTACGGGTGCGGTTATTCCATGGGGTACTTCGTTACACATTGGTAATACCGACTACCCTTTACAGGTAACCGATATTAATATTGGCATACTATATATTATGGCGGTAACATCTATTGGTGTGTATGGCATAATGATTGGCGGCTGGGCATCGAACAACAAATACTCGCTGATGGGCGCACTGCGTGCTTCATCGCAAATGATAAGCTACGAAATTGCTATGGGCCTTGCCATTATAGCATTGGTAATGCATACGGGCACACTTAGCCTGGGCAAAATTGCAGCTATGCAAACCAGCTGGCACTGGAACGTTGTGTATCAGCCATTGGGTTTCCTTATCTTTTTAATATGTGCCTTTGCCGAAACCAACCGTACTCCTTTCGACTTACCTGAAAGTGATTCAGAACTTATTGGCGGTTACCATACCGAGTACAGCAGTATGAAACTGGGTTTCTACCTCTTTGCTGAATACATTAACATGTTCATTTCATCGGCGGTAATATCTACAATTTACTTTGGCGGATACCATATGCCGTTCATTGGGCACATTGCATCGGGCAATTTCTTAGCTATCCTCGGCGTCATTTTCTTATTTGCCAAGATCATTTTCTTCATATTCTTCTTTATGTGGGTTCGCTGGACCTTACCTCGTTTCAGGTACGATCAGCTGATGAATTTAGGCTGGAAAGTTTTGATACCTTTGTCCATATTTAACATAGGGTTGACAGGATTTTTAATGTGGGCAACCGGTAGGATACATTAATAGGAAAAGAAAATGCAGGCGTTAACAACAAGATCGAAAGTAGCGGTAGATAAAAAGATGACTCTGAAAGAGCGTCTGTATTTACCTGCCATTATTGGTGGTATGGCTATTACGCTGAAGCATTTTTTCATGAAAAAGGTTACCATTCAATATCCGGAACAAACACGTGAGTTTGCACCGGTTTACCGTGGCCAGCATGTGCTGAAGCGCGATGATAATGGCGCTGAACGCTGTACTGCCTGCGGACTTTGTGCCGTTGCCTGCCCTGCCGAAGCCATTACCATGACGGCTGCAGAACGTAAAAAAGGCGAAGAGAATTTATACCGTGAAGAGAAGTATGCTTCGGTGTATGAAATAAATATGTTGCGTTGCATCTTCTGTGGCCTGTGCGAAGAAGCCTGCCCGAAAGAAGCAATTTTCCTTACCGACAGAAAAGTAGATTCAGAATACCAGCGTGGCATTTTTGTATACGGAAAAGATAAGCTGGTAGAGAAAATGGATGAAAGAGTTGATGTATCAAAACGTCAGACCAAAGAGGTGATCGAGTTTAAAAAGCACCCTGAGTATGCACATAACCAGCTAAACAAAACGCTTAAGTAATGATGCAAGATTCCATACAAAAGTTCACTTTCCTTGCCCTTGGCTTTTTTGCTGTCCTGTCTGGCTTAATGGTTGTATTTACCAAAAACCCTGTACACAGTGTATTGTACCTTGTGCTTACCTTTTTTGCCATTACCGGCGAATACATTTTATTGAATGCACAGTTCATAGCTATTGTAAACGTAATTGTGTACGCAGGCGCCATTATGGTGCTTTTCCTGTTTGTTATTATGTTACTGAACCTGAACAAAGAAACTGAACCGCATAAAAATCCTTACCTGAAATTTGCTGCTGTAATTACAAGCGGCCTGTTGTTGCTGGTTATTGTTGGCTCATTAAAGGCAGCCGACAAAGCTATTGCCACACCTTACCCTAACACCGGAGACATCATGCAAAGTCTCGCGAAAGTATTATTTACCCAGTTCTTAGTTCCATTTGAAGTATCAGCTGTACTTTTCCTGGCGGCTATGGTGGGTGCAGTAATGCTGGGTAAAAAGGAAATTAAATAATTTATGCAACAGGTAATACAAGGCATTCCGTTAAACTGGTACATTACGTTAAGCAGTATTTTGTTCTGCATTGGTGTATTGGGTGTGCTGTTCCGCCGCAATGCAATTATCATATTCATGTCAATTGAGCTTATGCTCAATTCTGTTAACTTATTACTGGTGGCGTTCTCTGCTTCGCATGGCGATGTAGCCGGACAGGTATTTGTGTTCTTTACCATGGCGGTTGCTGCAGCAGAAATTGCAGTGGGCCTTGCCATATTAGTGGTAATGTACAGGAACACCAAGTCGGTAGATATAGATGTGTTAAACAGGCTTAAAGGATAGATGAAAGATATTATACAACAAGTAGCCGTATTACTTCCCCTCTTTCCATTAGCAGGGTTTATTATCATCGGCTTACTGAATAAAAGATTATCGAGGACCCTGGCAGGTTTGATTGCCTGTGGTGCTTTGCTCGCTTCTTTTATCGTTGCCTTCATTATATTCGAAAATATTAGCCCGCAGGGTACTGAGGTTCATGTTATGGACTGGATAAATGCAGGAAACTTTACCGCATCGTTCTCATTCCTGCTTGATCCGCTTTCTTCAATCTTCTTATTGATCATCACCGGCGTAGGTTTCCTCATTCATGTGTATTCAGTTGGTTACATGCACGACGACGATAACCAGAATATTTTCTTCGCGTACCTCAACCTATTTATATTCTTTATGCTTATGCTGGTTATGGGCAATAGCTACCTGCTTATGTTCGTAGGCTGGGAGGGTGTAGGTCTCTGTTCATATTTGCTTATTGGTTTCTGGTTCAAGAACAAATCATACAACGATGCAGCTAAGAAGGCTTTCATCATGAACCGTATCGGTGACCTTGGTTTCCTTATTGGTATGATACTTATTTTCAAAACATTTGGCAGCACCGATTACAAAACAGTTTTCTCACAGGCTAACGGCTTCTTCTCAGGCCAGGGCGTTATAACAAGCATTACCTTATTGCTCTTTATTGGTGCGATGGGTAAGAGCGCTCAGATTCCGTTGTACACCTGGTTACCTGATGCAATGGCGGGTCCAACCCCTGTATCGGCGCTTATCCACGCTGCAACCATGGTTACAGCTGGTATTTATATGGTAGCCCGTTCTGGTGTGTTATATGCACTAGCTCCAATATCAATGACGGTTGTTGCCATTACCGGTGCCGTAACATTAGTATTTGCCGCGACAATTGCACTCACACAAAACGATATTAAAAAAGTACTTGCGTATTCTACAGTCAGTCAGTTAGGGTATATGTTCCTTGGCCTCGGTGTAGGTGCGTTCTCTGCTTCGGTGTTCCACGTAATGACACACGCTTTCTTTAAAGCCTTATTGTTCCTTGCTGCAGGTAGTGTTATTCATGGTCTTCATGGCGAACAGGACATCCGTAAAATGGGTGGATTGAAATCGAAATTGCCAATTACCTATATTGTATTCTTTATCGGAACACTTGCTATTGCGGGTATTCCGCCGTTTGCTGGTTTCTTTTCTAAAGATGATATTCTTGCGCATGCATATGCATCGAGCCCGGTGTATTATGTAATTGGCTTGCTCGGCGCAATTATGAAATCGTTCTATATGTTCCGCTTATTGTTCCTTACTTTCTTTGGTGAGTTCAGAGGTGGCGATAAGGTTCATCCGCATGAATCTCCAAAAGTTATGACCGTTCCTTTAATGGTTCTTGCATTATTATCAACTATTGGTGGTTTCCTTGGCGTACCTGAAGTATTGGGTGGTTCAAACCGTATCGATAAATTCCTTGAGCCTGTATTTAAACCTGCGCAGGAAAAAATGTTGGGCGGCGAAGGCTCTGCTCCTGAAATGGCATTGATGGTTGTTGCCGTAATTGCTGCAGTAGCTGCCATATGGTATGCATACAAGAAATATGTACAGGATAAAGAAGTACCTGCACCGGAAGGACAAAGAATTCCGGCATTGCAAAAGGTATTGTACAACAAATATTATGTCGATGAAATTTACGGCGCTGTTATCACAAAGCCATTAGACAAAATTTCAGGCTTCCTTGAAAGTATTGTAGAAACAAGATTTATAGACAGTATTGTGAACAAGACCGGTACACTGGTTAACTGGATAGGCGGCTTATTGCGCTATCTGCAGTCGGGTAATGTTGACTTTTACATTTTTGTAATGGTAGTGGGAGTAGTGCTAATGATATTTTTCAAGATGATGTAATATGGAGAAGACAGCCATTCTCATACTTATACCATTTATTGCTGCATTGACGCAGCTATTTGTCCCGCGCAAGTATGGCAAACGGTTTGCTGTAGGTGCATCACTACTTACTTTTATAGTTGCACTGGTTACTTTCTGTGGTTTCCCTTCCAGCGGCGACTACCAGTATGTTACTAACGTTACCTGGATCCAATCATTAGGTATTAACTTCCATGTAGGCATGGATGGAATATCAATGCTGCTTGTGCTTCTCACAACATTCCTTGTTCCGCTGATCGTTCTTTCAGTTGTGCAAAGTGAAACACGTACTCCTGTTTTCTATTCATTGATATTGTTTATGGAGTTCGCACTCATAGGTGTGTTTACTTCGCTCGATGGTTTCTTGTTCTATGTGTTCTGGGAATTGGCTCTTATCCCTATCTACTTCATTTGCTTACTATGGGGTGGTGAACGTAGGGCAAGTGTTACGCTTAAGTTTTTCATTTACACATTAGCAGGTAGCTTGTTCATGTTAGTGGGTTTGGTATTCTTATACCTGCACACTCCGGGTTCACATACATTCGATATTGATGCCCTGTACAAAGCAGGCCGTGCGCTCGATCTAAGATCGCAGGTGTATCTGTTCATATTCTTCTTCCTTGCATTTGGTATTAAAATGCCGGTATTCCCATTACATACATGGCAGCCCGATACATATACCGAAGCACCTACACAAGGTACCATGTTGCTTTCAGGTATAATGCTTAAAATGGGTATTTACGGTGTTATCCGCTGGATACTTCCTGTATTGCCTTTAGGTATTGCTCAATGTGGCAGCTATGTAATGTGGCTTGCCATTATCGGTGTTATATACGCATCTATCATTGCCATTACACGTAGCGATATTAAACGCCTGATAGCGTATTCATCTATTGCGCACGTTGGAATTATTGCCGCCGGTATATTCTTTGTAAGTAGTGAGAATGGTTTGAATATAAATGGCGTGCAAGGTGCTATGCTGCAAATGCTGGCTCACGGTATCAACGTAGTTGGTCTATTCTTCATTGTCGATATTATACAACGCAGAACCAATACACGCAAAATTGCTTCACTAGGTGGCCTTCGCCTAAAGGCTCCGTTCTTTGCTACTGCATTTATTATTCTTACGCTGGGTGCTGTTGCACTTCCCCTAACCGACGGTTTTGTAGGAGAATTTTTATTGATAAACAGCATTTATATGTTCAACCCAATTATGGCAGTGCTTGGCGGACTTACCATAATATTAGGTGCAGTATATATGTTACGCATGTATCAA
>Ga0206929_1088_pt1 | contig 22993 bp, 12 predicted proteins | sample Alteio_BWOrgHeat_19_FD_152929 | JGI IMG/M metagenome (GOLD analysis project Ga0206929, IMG submission 152929) | Enriched cells from forest soil in Barre Woods Harvard Forest LTER site, Petersham, Massachusetts, United States -... | ecosystem: Environmental > Terrestrial > Soil > Temperate forest >...
ACTGACAGAAAGAATAAATTACTGAAAATGAAATTAGTTGAACAGAATGGGAATAGTATAATGATAAGCCAGTTGTATATAGTTTTCCTGTCATAGTACAAATTCAACAATACCCAAATAACAACAGGTTGTCCCGCAACACAAAACTCCCCCATTGGCCAGAATGGTAGAATGGCAAAGGCCAGTGACAGTAATGCCACATGGTAAGGCTTTTCATTCTTGAAGACGTAATCGGTGAGCAGGCGCCTCATTCCAAAATAGGCTATAGTATGCTGAAGAACAACAAGTATGCAGTATGCAGCTAGGGGTGAACACAGCAGATTAAGAATAGTATATATATCAAACGGAGATGGCATGCATCCCCTGGGAATACCATTGAATACATTTGGGAAATTAGCGGTACTTGATGAGAATGTGAGGCCGCTTTCGGCTAGCATTTTAAACCAGCTGATGCCTGAATTAAGGTTATCATGAATAAGGAAGTGGGCAGAATTAGGGAACAGTATATAAGGAGATAGATAAACAAACAACAGAAGTAGGGCTATTAAATTAGAAAGTTGTTTGTCCCGCTTTTTCATGAAAATGTATGCCGATTCTTGTATGAAACAAAGATAGAAAACTATATAAAACCCTTTTACAAACAGTAAAAGGCCGTAATTGTTGAAAAGATTAGCCTGAATGGCTGTACAGGCAAAATGCTTTGCGTTAAATTCGCGGATATTTCAAAAAGCAAAATGGCAGCAGCAAAATATAATGAAGACAGTATCCGGTCACTGGACTGGAAAGACCATATTCGGTTCCGCCCGGGTATGTACATTGGTAAGTTGGGTGATGGTTCTTCGCCTGATGATGGTATTTATGTATTGATAAAAGAGGTTATTGATAATAGTATTGATGAGTATGCAATGGGTTTTGGAAAGACCATTGAGGTAACGATAAAGGAAAAGACTGTTACCATACGCGACCATGGCCGTGGTATACCTTTAGGCAAGGTATTAGATTGTGTGGCTAAAATAAATACCGGTGCCAAGTACGACTCAGAAGTATTTAAGAAATCAGTTGGCTTGAACGGGGTAGGTACCAAGGCAGTTAACGCGCTCTCTTCTTATTTCCGTATTCAATCGGTGCGTGAAGGTAAAACCAAGGTGATAGAGTTTAAAAAAGGTGAGGTTTTTAAAGACCATACTATAGTTTCAAGTACTGAAGACGAAGGAACATTAACAACCTTCCAGGCCGATGATTCTATATTTCCAAACTACCACTTTATAAACGAGCATGTTGAACGCATGCTTTGGAATTATGCCTTCCTGAATACAGGGCTTAAGATAAGATTCAACGGTGCTAAAATAGAATCGGAAAAAGGCTTGCACGATCTGTTAGAGCATAACATTACAAGCCCTATTTTATACCCGATCATTCATTTAAAAGGGAATGATATTGAAGTGGCTTTTACCCATAGTGTTCAGCAATACAGCGAGGATTATTATTCTTTCGTAAATGGCCAGCATACCACACAAGGCGGTACTCACCTGAATGTATTCAGAGAGGCGGTTGTGAAAACAGTGCGTGAGTTTTATAAAAAGAACTTCGAAGCAGCTGATATCCGTAAGTCTATTGTGGCGGCAATAAGCGTAAAGGTTGAGGAGCCGATATTTGAATCGCAGACCAAAACAAAACTTGGTTCGCAGGACATGGGGCCTAAAGGGCCTTCTATACGAGCCTTTATTGGCGATTTTATTAAAACAGAATTAGATAATTTCCTTCATAAGAATGAACAGGTAGCTGAAGAGCTATTCAAGAAGATCGTTCAATCTGAAGAGGAACGTAAAGCAATGTCGGGCATACAAAAGCTTGCCAAAGAACGCGCTAAAAAAGCCGGCATGCATAACAAAAAACTTCGCGATTGTCGTGTTCATTACAACGATAACAACGATCGCCGGTTAGAAACCACCTTGTTTATTACCGAGGGTGACTCTGCAAGTGGTTCTATTACCAAAGCGCGCGACCCGAATATTCAAGCCGTATTCAGTTTGAAAGGTAAACCACTGAATACATACGGACTTACTAAAAAGATCGTGTACGAAAACGAGGAGTTCAGTCTGCTACAAAGCGCACTTAACATTGAAGAAAGCATTGAAGAAAACCTACGCTACAATAACGTAGTAATTGCAACCGATGCCGATGTGGATGGTATGCACATTCGTTTGCTACTCATGACCTTCTTCCTGCAATTCTTCCCCGACCTGGTTAAGAATGGTCACTTGTATATACTTGAAACGCCATTGTTCCGTGTACGGAATAAGAAGGAAACGCATTATTGCTACTCGGAAGAAGAACGTTTGGCTGCTATGGCTAAATTAGGTGTGAGACCTGAAATTACACGATTTAAAGGACTTGGTGAAATATCACCCGATGAGTTTAAATTTTTTATTGGTAATGATATTCGTTTGCAGCCTGTAATTATAGGTGCTGAAACTTCTATAGACCAGTTGTTGAGTTATTACATGGGCAAGAACACACAGGACAGACAGGACTTTATCATTAACCATTTAAAGGTTGAAGCTGAAGGACTAGAAGCAGCCATGGTAGCGGCAACAGCTGCAGAGGCTAACGGCTAAAATTAGTTTCGTAGGTGTTGGTATTTCCAACATTATCAACCACTATAAGTTTTAAGTGGTGTTTACCAGGGCCTACGTGCTCATCAAATGTGTAGTATATCATGTCTCTCTTTGGATTGAATTCCATTAATATCCAGTGCCCATCTACAAAGGCGCTGTAGTTAGCAATACCAGAAAGGTTGTCGGTTATTTTAATTTCTATGGCTGAGCTTTTGCTCATATCCTTATTCTTGTAAATGTTTATAGGTTCTACAGTAGGGCGAATGTTATCCATCATAATAGCAAACGAGCCAAATGTTTTCGGATGTGCAACCATATATCCCTTTTCAAATGTGCCACCAAGGCAGCTTACATGTTTGCCATCTATTTGCACTACAACGCCTTTTTTCCATAATGTATCAGGTATAGGTGCAGAAGGTTTAATACTTATTATATATGTATTGTTCATAGGTGCATACTTATCGCCAATAGTATATACACTTGAATAGACATGCAGGCTTGTGGTATCGGTAGTGCAATGGAATCGCATATCTTCAAATACTACTTTCTCTGGTATGTGAAGTAACATGCCTTTGTACTCGTAATCGAAGTCTTTTTTCCAATGCAGCATAATGCTGCCAGGCAGGCTGTCATGGTAAACAGTTCCTATCTTATCTTCACTTTGCAGGGTAAAGGGTAGGGTTGTTTTGTTTCCATTAAAGTCACTTATTACATATTGCATGTGGTGGGTTTGCCCTTTGGTGCATGCTATTCTACCACGGTGGCTAATCTTTTTATAAATACCTAAGGCATCGTTATCGGTTTGAAAGCTGTGTTCAATAGTTCTGCTTTCTTTTTTATAGGCTTTATAATCTACATGCCCATTTACATAATGTATAGATCCGAAACTCAGCTCATCCATTTTGCTGAAGTATACCGTATCGCCTCCATCAGTAAGCAGTTGAGCATAGGGGCCATTGTGTCCTGTGCCAACTTCGCCCATATCATACGTGCTTACGCCCACACCAATTTTACCATATACCTTAACCATTGAATCAGTTTCTGGCCGGTATTCTTTTTCCCTTCGCACAGCAGGTATCCAGAGTGGTACATGTTTTCCGTTCACATTACTTGAATCGTTCAGCGGATATATACAAAAACCTCTTATAACAGGCGCTTCATGATCTACAGTAGTAAAGCCAAACAGCATAGGGTTTAAAGGGTCTTCTGTTTTCTCATCGCGTATTTCAAAATGCAGGTGAGGGCCTTCAGCACCACCTGTGCTTCCGGAGTATGCTACTGTATCGCCTTTCTTTACAGGTATTTCGGTTGCAGTTAGGTATACATCAATTGAAAAGCGTTGTTTTTCATATTGCTTTTTTCGCACATACTTTTGAATGATATCGTTGTACCTGCTCAGGTGGCCATAAACTGTTACATATCCATTCGGATGGGTTATATACAGCGCATTACCATATCCATAAGGAGAAACATTTATGCGCGATACATATCCATCAGCAGCTGCATGCACAATAAGCCCTTCACGTTCTTCGGTCTTCATATCGAGCCCGGTGTGAAAGTGGTTGCTGCGTATTTCGCCAAATGTGCCTGCAAGTGTAATAGGTACATCAAGCGGGTTCCTGAAATAGTCCTTAGGGTATTTATCCTGAGCTGTAGAATTTATTGCACTAAGGGCAACTATAGTGGTGAAAATAATTGACTTTAAGTGAATTATGGGGAGTTTGGTCGAAATTTTCATGTATGATAATAAAGTGTTTTTACTTTTGCAACCCAAAAATATTAATGTTCAATGTTCAAACTCCCTGAAATGAAAAAATGTATCAACGTATTAGTGTCAGTTAGTTTATTGGTTCCGTCTGTATTATTTGCACAAAAGGATGATATTACCAAAGGTGCAAAAATGATTCAGGATGCGAAAGAAGTGAAAGTGGACTCAGCCAGGCATTGGAACCTTGGTGGATTAGTTAGTGCCAGCTTTGCACAAGCTAGCTTTATTAACTGGGCATCGGGCGGGCAAAACTCACTTGGCTTAACTTCAATAGCATCGCTGCATGCAAACTATAAGGACGATAAGGTTTCATGGCTTAATGATCTGGAGCTTGGTTACGGTTTTCAGGAAATAGGAGCACAGCGTCCGCAAAAAACCACTGACCAGATAGAAGCAACATCAAGCGTAGGGTATAAGGTGTTCGATCATACTTCTGTTAGTTTCCTCACCAATTTTCAAACCCAGTTTGCAAAAGGATATACCAATGCAGGCGATAGCACTGTGCTTTCTGATTTTATGGCCCCCGGGTATTTGGTACTGGCAGCAGGTTTGCAGTATAGCCCTACTAAAGCGCTGAATGTTTTTGTATCGCCTATTACAGCCAGGTTGACATTTGTAGAAAACTCAATGCTTTCCAATGAAGGCGCCTTTGGTGTTGATAGCGGTAAAAAAGAACTGACACAGTTGGGCGCATACGTAAAGGCAAACTATTCAGGCGATATTATGAAAAATGTGACATTGACAACCAACCTTGAATTGTTTTCGAACTACCTGAAAGACCCGCAGAATGTTGTAATTAACTGGACTACCTTCCTGCAATTTAAGGTGAATAAATTAATATCAGCTTCTATAAATACACAGCTTATATATGATAACAATGTGCTTAGTCCAATATATAAAGATGAATCGGGTGTGAATACACTAATTGGTAAGGGGCCACGCACCCAGTTTAAGGACGTATTCGGAATTGGCCTTGCTTACAACCTATAGGCCGAATTCACGTATTATACCTATTTGTATCATATAGCTGCCCAGCTTAAGTATATTACCGTTAACAGGTTGCCCCGCCTGGGTATATATAGCCTGGTTTATTATTACACGAGTCGAATAAAAGTTTACGTTTTCGCTGGTTAACAAATTGTAGTTCCACGATGCCCCTGCAAAATAATCGAGCTCTTTGGTGCGATACATAAGGCTTGCAGTTACTGAAGAGCACAGATCGTTATTTACATATTTAACATCGTTCAATATATTGCCAAGATTACTTCCGTTTATAACAAAGCCTTGTTGGGTGCTATCCACGTATGAGCCCAAGCCATACGAAATACCCTCGTAAAACAGCTCAAAGCTTGCCCGCACACGCCAATTCCTTTTTTTATCTAAGGCAGCAAAATACCCGATACCACCACCAATGTTCCAGTTCCACATGTATTGTGAATAACCTACAGATGCATCAATAAAGTGAATTATCAAATGCTCACCAAGGTTTTCTTCCAAGCCAATACCAAAGTTCGGCGTATGGTTCAGGCCCTTTGCATATATGCTATGTTGCAGAACTTCGCCCGTGTTTGGTGAAACATACCTGAAGTTCAGGTTTTGGTTTATAGTGTTTATGCTGTAATCTGCTGCCCATAGGCGTATACCTAAAAAGTCTGAGAACAGTTCCTTGCCTGTTGAGTCGGGCAGTACGGTCATTATATCTTCCTGCTTAAACTGCGCAAAGCTTAGCCTGCAACACAATATAAGTACTACGGCTATTAGGGTTTTCTTCATACTGATTTGATGTTGCAAAGGTATTATTTACCTTATAACAGCGTATTTATTGAAAAGCATTAGTCTATGTTTTGGGCGTTCCCCTACGGGTCGGGCTATCCGCTGCAAGTCCTCGCTGCGCTGTGGGCTTTACGCTACAACGCGAAGCCTCACGAGTTCAAAAACTAATAGGCGCTTTACGAGTAATCCCTAACGCGTGCCACGTGCTATTTTACTTGTGTGGTTTGTAAACTAGGTAAAAGGTGGGCGCGGGTTAGCTGCAAATGATGCGAGTTTAGGAAATACAGGCAAACAGGGAGCAAATGGCGCCCCAAGTAGTAATAAATACTGAATTAAATCTAAGATCATAAAGTGCTGATATTCAGAAGTTATTTATGGGCTATATGAAGAATTACAGTATTGAAAAGATAATAGCACAATCTTTTATGTTCATTAAGTCTTTTTTTATATCTTTGCAGCCCTAAATAAAAAAACGTAAAACATGTCCTTAAAAATTCGCTTACAAAGACAAGGAAAAAAGAAACAACCTTTTTACCACATTGTAGTAGCCGATTCTCGTGCTCCTCGTGATGGAAAATACGTTGAAAGACTTGGTACATACGATCCTAAGCACGACCATGAAGGCGTGAAATTAGATACTACTTTAACCATGGAGTGGTTAGAGAAAGGTGCATTACCTACTGATTCTTGCCGTCATTTATTGGCTGAACAAGGATTAATGTTTAAAAAGCACTTACAAAGAGGTGTTAGAAAAGGTTTGTTTAACCAGGAGCAAGCTGATACCCAGTTTGCAAAATGGCAGACCGAGAAAGCTAGCCTTCATACCAATAAGAAAGAAACCAAATTAACCAGCGCTAAGGAAGCATACAAGAGCCGCATGGCTGCTGAAACTGCAACCCGCGAAGCTAAGGCTAAGGCTGTTGCTGCTAAAAAAGCTGCTGCTGCTGAAGCATCTGCTGCGGCTGCAATGCCACCGGCACCTGAAGAGCCTGCTGCACCTGCTGCTGAATAAGTTAATTAACAATTACTATATAAAGAGCCCTACAGAAATGTGGGGCTTTTTTGTTTTAGCTCACCTTGTATTTTGCCTTCGACCTCACCCTGTGTCCCTCTCCTTGAAATAGGAGAGGGAGTTCCTAATTCCACTTCCCTTCCTAATCATTTCAGCTTACATCGATAAAGATGATCTTATAGGTAATGTTTCTTTCATCTACTTACCCTCTCCTTGTGCAAGGAGAGGGCAGGGTGAGGTACTACTACCGATGGTTGAGGCAGCAGGGGTGGGTTTACACTTTTTGCAATTTGTAAACCCTCAACCTATTGATTTTCAATTTTGTGATCTCAAAAACTACGTGTGTTTTTGTAAACCCCCCCCTCGGGTTACACTTTTACCCACCTGTTACCCGTCAACCCATTGATTTTCAAAAATGTGATTCCGAATTATTTTGCAAAAGTGTTACCCACCCCCTTAGGAATTATTATGGCGAATTTTATTTATTTCAAAGAACCATAGCAATAGTTTGCACTACAATGCAAAGTTAAGCTCGAGGTTTATGTAAGAAAAGAGAAAAGTGCTAAGGTTATTAACCACCCCGATTTTCTATTGATAATAACAATGAAATACAATAGATTTTTTTGTGAATATTATTCCCCTTCTCGTTATTCAAGGAGTGGGGAAGGGAGTGAGGTCTACTCGATTATCAATTTACCACTTCCAATTGTCTCACCATTTTCATTGACCATCCTGTATAAATAAACTCCGGTAGGTCTTCCACTCAAATCAATTTGTGTGGCGCCTGTATTGCATTGGGTGTTATATATATTCTTGCCAAACATGTTGTATATTTCCAAATTCACCTTATCCTTTACCCCATGTTCCATAAAGGTAAATACACCGTGAGAAGGATTCGGATAAAAAGTAAGATCATTATTTTCAGTTTTTATACTTTCTATTCCAGTCGCTGAGTTTTTTATTTCTAATAATTGGCACCGTAATGTTGTTTCAGGATTATTATAAGGAAAATTAACTAATGTTGTTTGATTTCCTCCATTAAGAGTATATTTAAAAAGGGTACCCATATGCGATGTGCCATCATTGCCTGTAGTACCATACAGGTTACCATCGGAGCCTTGAATTACTCCAGCCTGCGGGTTGCTTCCGTTTGTGTCTTTGAAGTTAACTAATGTGGTAAGAGTTCCTGATGTAGTACATTTGAAAAGAGTACCAGCTGTTGGGCTTGTAAAGGTACCAGAAGCTGTGCCATATAAATCGCCATTAGTGTCTTGTATAAGATTACCCATGGGATAGCTTCCGTTTGCAGCACCAGTAAAGTTAACTAATGTAGTTAGGTTTCCTAATGTATCGCATTTGAATAACGTTCCTGTGTTTGCACTACCGCCATTCTCTGTTATTCCATAAAAGTTACCATCCTTAGCTTGCATGATACTTAAAGGATCTATATTGTTTTTGCTATCTGCCGGGAAACTAAATAAAGTAGTAAGAGTTCCAGCCATAGTACATTGGAATATTATTCCCTGATTATATGTACCGCCACCGCCCGTCACTCCATAAAGATTGCCATTCTTACCTTGTATAAGATATCCGGGATAGCTACCGTGTATTGAATCGAAATTAACCAATGTGGTTAAGATTCCGGAAAGTGTGCATTTGAAAATTGAGCCATAATTTTTTTGAAGAGCATTTCCAGAAACCATTCCATAGAAGTTTCCATCCGAACCCTGAATTATACAAATTGGATTAATGGTGTTTACAGTGCCCGGAAAAGTAACCAAAGTAGAAACAGTCCCAGAAGGCGTGCACTTGAAAATAGTGCCGTTACCACCAGAGGCGCTTCCATTTGGCCCAAAATCAGTTGTTACTCCGTAAATATTACCATCAGAGGCTTGGATTAAATTGCTTGAATTTTCATTGGCACTTGGGAAAGTATATACAATTGAATCTTTTCCCGTAGTAGGGTCATAGTAAAAAAGAATACCGCCCGCATTTGGTATGCCTTCTTCGAATATCGTTCCCCATAACTTTCCCAAGCTTTGGGCTTCAAGTTTTATATTAAAAAAAAGCAAGCCAATAATTATTAACAGAATGCCGGAGTTTTTTTTCATGGTGGCTATTATAGTAGTGTAAATATACTAAATATAAACTAAAAAAGCCCCGCATTTGCGGGGCTTTTCACTTATTCCTCACTACTTATTCCTTACCCCTTAACAAGGCTATGTTCTCCTAAAAACTTCAACACGCTTTGTTCAATTGCTTTTTCAGGCTCAACACCTTCCGATACCGGTACAAATTTCTCTCCAATAATTTGCTCGTAAAGTTCCATGTAACGGTTCGATATAGCTGTAACAACCTCATCGGTCATTACAGGTAGCTTCTGGCCTTCTAAGCCCTGGAAGCCATTTGCAATTAACCATTCACGTAAAAACTCTTTCGATAATTGCTTTTGGTGCTCCTTCTTATTCTGGCGTTCTTCGTAGCCTTCTTTATAGAAATACCTTGATGAATCAGGCGTATGAATTTCATCTATCAAATATATCTTGCCATCGTACAGTCCGAACTCGTATTTGGTGTCAACCAATATAAGTCCGCGTTTAGCAGCCATTTCGGTACCGCGCTTGAACAACATACGGGTGTAATGCTCCAGTTGTTCGTAATGCTCTTTCGATACAAGGCCCTTTTTAATAATATCGCTTTTTGAAATATCTTCATCGTGCCCTACATCAGCCTTGGTAGTAGGCGTAATAAATGGCTCATGGAACTTGTCGTTCTCATGCATACCTTCAGGTAAACGTACACCGCAAATTTCGCGCTTGCCCGATTTGTATTCTCTCCATGCATGGCCGCTCAGGTAACCACGTATAACCATTTCTACTTTAAATGGTTCGCAAAGTTTACCAACGCTCACCATAGGGTGGGGCACGCCCATTATCCAGTTTGGCACTATGTCAGCCGTAGCTTTCATAAAGTGTGCCGCTATCTGGTTAAGCATTTGTCCTTTGTAAGGTATGCCGCGTGGCAATACAATATCAAATGCCGATACCCTGTCACTTACTATCATAACAAGCATTTCGTCATTAATGTTGTACACATCGCGTACTTTTCCTTTGTAAAAACTCTTTTGATTCGGAAAATGGAAGTTGGTTGCTGTTATAGTTTTCATTTCGCTGTTTATTGTTTGGTTTGTAGTTTTAACGCTGTTTCTGTATCATAAATGCTCAATATCTTTCTCACCAGTTTGTGACGTACCACATCGTTCACATCAAGGTGAATAATATCGATACCCGGCACATTATTGAATATTTTAATTGCCTGTGTAAGGCCCGATGGTTGCTTGAACGGAAGATCGGTTTGTGTAACATCGCCTGTAACAATGAACTTGGCCGAGCTACCCATACGTGTCAGGAACATCTTCATCTGGCTTTCGGTTGCGTTCTGTGCTTCATCTAATATTACAAATGCATTGTTCAATGTGCGGCCACGCATAAATGCAAGCGGAGCAACTTCAATAATTTTGTTCTCTAAATAGTTGGTCAGCTTATCAGCCGGCAACATATCGAACAATGCATCATATAAAGGTTGGAGGTATGGGTCAAGTTTTTCTTTCAGGTCACCGGGCAAAAAACCTAAGTTCTCTCCGGCTTCCACAGCAGGGCGGGTAAGTATTATCTTACGCACTTCCTTGTTCTTCATGGCACGTACGGCCAGTGCCACAGCGGTATAGGTTTTACCTGTACCTGCAGGGCCTACGGCAAACATAAGGTCGCTCTTGTACGAGCTTTGCACCATCCGCAACTGGTTTGGGGTACGCGCTCTTACAACAACACCGTTATTGCCATATACTATTATGTTCTCATCGGTTGTTCCACCTGCCGTTTCCTGTCCGTGGCCGGGGCTTTTAATAATGCGGTCAATATCTATTTCATTTAATGCATGGTACTTGCGGAAGTGCTCCATCATCCAGTAGATCTTTCTTTCCAAGGCTTCCAGGTCGTTTTCTTCGCCTGTTATGCGCAAAGCATCGCCACGTGCCACAATTTTAATGTTCGGAAAATGCTCCTTTATAATTCCCATCTTGGAGTCATTAATTCCGTAAAGCTCAACGAGCGGGATGTCTTTGATAAAAATTTCTTTTTCAGCCATTGGGAGTATTTAGATGATGTGCCGTAAAAGTACACTAAGGGTTTTTATGTTACTTTTGATGTTTATAAAAAGATTTCCACAATTGGGGCATTTTTACCAGCAATAGTTACTATGCCGATAATTACACTAACTACCGATATGGGTACCTCCGGATATTACGTGGGGAGTGTAAAAGCCGCTATTTTAAGTCTGTTTCCTGAAGCTACCATTGTTGATATCAGCCACCATATCAAGCCCTTCCATATCAGTTCGGCCGCTTTTGTTATCCGTAATGTATATAACCAGTTCCCCAAGGGTACGGTTCATATTGTATCGGTCGATTCATTAAACGCTAGTTCACCCCGGTTCCTTGCTATTCAGGCCGATGGCCATTATTTTGTGGGTGCCGATAATGGCCTTTTCAGCCTGGCGCTCGAAAAACAGCCCGACAGGGTAGTGGAAGTGAGCATTGCACAGGATTTTAACTCCTTTACCTTTCCGGCACGCGATGTATTCACCAAAGTGGCTGTTCACCTGGCTAAAGGCGGGGCCTTAGATGTGGTGGGTAAAGATTCTACCAATTACCTGCGCCCGACCGCATGGCAACCAACCTACGATGCCAATAGCATTACGGTGGTGGTGGTGTACACCGATGAATATGGTAATTGTATTTGTAACCTCGATAAAAACCTGTTCCAGCAAGTGGCAAAGGGCAGGCCTTTTGTAATTGATGTAAAAGGCTATGAAATTGAGGCGCTTTCTACCACCTATAGCCAGAACCCGAAAGGAGAGATAGTGGCATTGTTTGCCAGTTCCGGGCTTTTAGAACTTGCCATTAACCACGGTAACCTTGCCGAACTTATCGGCATCAAGGAGGGTGATATGGTTAAGGTGATTTTTAGTTGATTTTTTCCTTATCGTCATCGCGAGGAACGAAGCAACCTTCCCAATAACAAATTTTTAATTCGTAATTCCTAATTCGTAATTGATTTGGGCGTTCCCCTATGGGTCGGGCTATACGCTGCAAGTCCTCGCTGCGCTGTGGGCTTTACGCTACTATCCCTAACGCATCTATATCGGTTCGTCATTGCGAGGTACGAAGCAATCTTACCAATTTGTCTACGTCTCCATACCTAATACTAAAATCTCATTACTACGTATTTGGGGCGACTCTTGCTCCCTGCTTGCCTGTGTTACCTATACTCGCATCATTTGCAGCTAACCCGCGCCCACCATTTACCTAGTTCTTATGTGCAATTCTAAGTGTTTGAGGTTGCGTTTTACTTCTCCCTTAAGGAGAAGAGAGATTGATCACTTACACTTATTTTTGAATTGTAAGCTTCCCATCAGAAACCAAACTGCCAGTTTCAGTAAGTACTCTATATAGATAAACTCCTGATCCATTATTACCCAAGTCTAATTGAGTAGTTGTATGGTTTAGTTTGGTTGTATATATATTCTCTCCGAGTATATTGTATATTTCCACATTACATGCAATGTGAATATTTGACAAAGAAAAAGTAAAGGTGCCATTGCTTGGATTTGGATAAACAGTAACACTTTCATTGTTTTTTTGTAAATCATTTACTCCTTCAATTGTTTTCGTACTGTCTATTGCTACAATATTTTGATAAATTGTATCAAGGTAACTGCTTTTCCCTTGTGTCATTAATCCAACTTGCCAAATTATGTTTGGAGTATAGGGATAAATTTGACTTATAGTGTCGTAATTTGAAGAAATTGGGGCACCGAATCCTGAAATATACCATTTATAAGAGATAGCTGTTCTATTCATAGCCTTAAATAATATTCTTTCGCCTGAAGAGTCCTGCGATACTACTGTAAACTCAAAATTTGCTGAACTGTCTCCATAGTTATGGCTACTTGAATAATTATAATATGCAGTTTTATATGCTGCTCTTACCGGATTCCCGCTACTATCATAATATAACCCAAGGCAGACTATATGAAAATGGTTCCATCCGCTTAAATTAGCTCCATTGTTTGGCGCGAAATTCGCAAAATTTGCCCCGGAAAGCAGTACGTTATACCCATTACAATTTGTTGAAGTACTATAGACATAAATTCCAACTGGGTTAGAAGAGGAAGATATAGAATCTGATATGCTTGGTTGACAGGGGGCAATGGAGTATTTAGTAACATTAACCCAATATTCATAATAGGATGAGCAATTGTTTACCGTATCATTTGAAAAAAGTGTTACCAAATAATCTCCGTTATCCGGAAATGTGTGAATAGGGCTCGCTAAGTTAGAGCCTGTTCCATCGCCAAAGTTCCAAAAATAGTGTGCATTGGAAACAGTTGATTGGTTAATAAAACTAACAGTATTGAAATAGGCTGCAAACGAAAACAAGCTAGTACATTGTCCTGATGTTCTTGTCGTAATAACTGTTAGTATTACAGATGTCAATACAAGTAATTTTCTCATAGTGGTTAAGTTTTCTTATCCTGAAGATAAGATTATATAATGTGTGAATTTAAGTAATATTTTGCTCCCTGCTTGCCTGAGTTTCCTATACTCGCATCATTTGCAGCTAACCCGCGCCCACCTTTGCCTAGTTCACAAACTACACAAGTAAAATAGCACGTGGCACTGCGTTAGGGATAGTAGCGTAAAGCCCACAGCGCAGCGAGGACTTGCAGCGGATAGCCCGACCCGAAGGGGAACGCCCAAATTACTAACAAGAATAGATACTTCGACAAGCTCAGTATGACAAAAATCGTAATTCGTAATTAAAAGGAAACTACCTTCTACTTACCCTGAACTCGGTACGGCGATTGATAGCGAGTTGGTCTTCAGAGCAAGTAACACCCGGATCGCCACAATTATTCAATAAATGCGTTTTACCAAAACCAACACCTTTCAGGCGCCTTCTGTCAATGCCATGTGCAGCAATATAATCGACAGCGGCATCGGCACGTTTTTGCGATAGCTCCATATTAAATTCATCACTACCACGCGGGTCGGTATACGAATCAAGCTCTATGGTTATAAACTGGTCGCTTTTCATAACCGATACTACTTTGTCAAGTACCCTTGCAGCCGGAGGAAGTATATCCCATTTCTGGTAGTCGTAATAAATGTTTTCAATAATATTCAGGCTTTCCTGAGTTTGTCCGTTGTTATTGCTCGTGTTGTTTGTACGATTGTTGCCTGTTGTTGTGTTACCGCCTGCAGCCCTGTGTTTCAGGTTGAGTGCAGTGAGCCAAGGATCGTTCACATAAATATTTCCGATACTTACCTTATCAGATGGAAGCACTTCGAATTTAAAACCGGTGCTTTTGTCAAGTTCGTGTACTATATTTCCTTTCGAATCTGATATATACACTTTTTTCATTCCCTTCAATTTAGGGTCATTAGCATCAACCTGTTCAAAATAATCTTTATCGGGTGGCAGGTTACTGAAACTGAATTGCCCCATGCCATCTGTTGTTGTTGATTCAAGCACTTGTCCGTAACGGTCAACAAGATTTACTTTAACTCCAGCCATAGTTCGTTTATCGGCATCAAGCAATGTGCTTTTCAATGTAAGCCTGAGGTCTACATCATCTACCTTCATTCGTTTTAACGATACTGAGTCAGATGCAAGCAATGTAAAACGGAATTTTCCATCATTGCCTACATAAAATACTTTTATCACATCGCCATTCTTATTATTCAGCACTATACGCGTTCTGGGCGGTAGCTGAGTGTCGTTGGCATTAACCGAAAATACATAGTTGTTATCGGGCGGCAGGTTTGTGAATACAAATGCGCCAAATTCATTTGTTACCGCGCTGGCAACCACCTCGCCATTCTCATTCAACATATTTACTCTTACGTTGGCTACCGGTTTAGAGCTGTCTCCGTGCAATAAGCTTCCTGCCAGGTTCATCTCTTTATCCATATTCTGGATCATTGGCAGTTTGGTAATATCCGGCGGTAGTTGTTTAAATATGAACTTTCCCATTTTAAAATCCTGTATGGTAGCGCCAACTATCTTTCCTGTACTATCCGCAAGGTAAAATCTTTTTTTGCCGAAAAAACGCGGGTCACTTTCGTCTACCTGTACACTGTATTTGCTGTTCGGGTCAAGTGTTTTAAAAATAAAATTCCCGAACATATCTGTCTTGCCTGTTGCAACCACTCTTCCGCTATCGTTTATAATATGAAGAGTGGCCCCTGTTACAATATTGTTGTTGTTGTAACTCGATAAAAGCTTTCCCTTCATAGGCCTGTAGTCGCCTACATAAAAAAAGCTGTAAATATCATCAGCTCCTGTTCCGTCTTTACGGTTCGAAGAAAAATAACCGGTACGCCCGTTAGCATTAAAACATATTCCAAAATCATCGGTGGTGGAATTAATATCGGGGCCAAGGTTTTCTACGTCGGCCCATATTATATCAAATTTTTCTGCTGAAAAAATATCAAGCCCTCCGTAACTGAAGTGCCTGTCCGATGAAAAGAAAAGTGTGCCATCCTTGCGTATGTATGGAAATACTTCATTGCCCGGCGTATTTATCTGTGAGCCCAGGTTCACCGGCTTTGACCAACCATCACCGCTTTTCTGGCACTCGTAAATATCTGTTCCTCCGAATCCACCCGGCATGTTCGATGCAAAATAGATCCACTGCCCATCTTCAGAAATGCTAGGATCCATAATAGAGTAGGTGTCGCTGTTGTATTGAAACGGCTGTGGTTTGCCCCACTTGCCATCTGCATCCATAGTGCTGATGTATAATTTAGCCTGATTCACAAAACCTTTTTTGCGGACTGCCTCTACTTGTGTATAGTAAATGGTTTTACCATCGGTCGAAAATGCTGCAGGGCCGATATTAAAATCTGAACCGGCGCTTTTATCCACGGTAAAATTTTCAGGTGTACTGAATGAACTGCGAACAGGTTTGGCAATGAACATACTGAAATTGTTTCCCCCCGTTGTGGCGTTCTTACTAAAGTTCACCATATCGGTACCGCGGTCGCTTACAAATACAAGGTTGTCTTTAAACAGGGCAGGGCCAAAGTCAGAGTACTTGCTGTTGATATTATCTAGTGTATTTACCTGATAAGATATGTAAGCACGTTTTTTTATAATATTATCGCAATAGCGTATCTCGTCGCGTGCCACTGTATCATTAGGGTACAGGCCAGCATAAATTGCAAACTGTTCCCTTGCCTGGTCGAGCTTGCCATTGCTTTTTAATATTTTACCGTAGTTAAGATAAACATAGGGTGGTGTATTCTGCATGTTCACTGCCCTTGCATAATATATTTCAGCATTATCGTACTCACGCAATATGCCATAGCAATTGGCAAGGTGAATAAGTGAGGCTGAATCGTTTGGATCGGATGAAACGGCTTTGAGATAACAACGAATAGCTGCTCTGTAGTTAAAACGAGCATAGTCGGCATCGCCCTGCTTTTTTTGAGCATAGGTGGAAAGCGATAATACTAAAAGAAGATATAATACTATGGGGCCTCTTTTCATATATACAATTCCTTTCCGCTTATATTAAAAAAATCTGGGTGATACCTGAGATACTTTATTCGATCCAAAACTTATACTGAGTGATAATTCGTGTGAGCCCCCGCCAAGGGTGCCAATATTATTAAGTCCTAAGTCATAGGCATAACCTATACTTATAGCGTTGGTTGCACGATACGCAGCAAGTAATACAAAGCCGTAACCTGGTTTGAATGATGCACCGAGCCATAACTTGTTCGCCAGTAATACATTCAGGTTGATGCTGGCAGCAATGGGTGCATTGGTTGCATACTGTATTATAATAGAAGGGTTCCATATTATTCCTGAAGCAGACTGGAATGATTTGCCCGCAATGAAATAGGCGTGGGGCTTAAAGCTCGCAGAACTGTCGGTTGTAATATTGGTTAACCTTGATTCTATTAAGTGATTAAAACTTACCCCCACATAATACGTTGTAGTATGGTAATACAAGCCCGCTTCTGCCGTTGGTGTTATCTTTGATCCATTATTAGCCATTGCATACACATCGTTCTGGTCCTTATAATCAACCTGCGAAAAATCGAATGTATAATCGTAAAGCCCTATACCAAGGCCCATTGCAAGTTTTCCATTACCAATGCGTATGTTGTAAGCATAGTTGCCCTGCAGTGAGCTGCTTTGTGTAGGGCCTATTCTATCATTCATAATTTCAACACCCCATCCTGCATGTTTATCTTGTATGGGTGCTGAAAAAAGTAGGGCATTGGTTATAGGTGCACCGGGTATATCAAGCCACTGATCGCGTGATATGAGGTTTAATTCCATATCGTCTTTACTGCCTGCGGCAGCCGGATCAACAGCCATTTTATCGAACATGTACAAACTATACTGCGGATCTTGCTGTGCAAATGAAAGCAGCGGCAATGCACCCAGGAAGAATAAAATAATATGTTTTCTTATTTGCTTCATATTACCTCGTTAACTGCACCCAGCCTTTATAAGTAGTTCCATTAACCTTAACCACGTAAAAATAAGTTGCATCAGGCAAAGGCTTACCTGATTTGTCGTTTCCATTCCAGGCTATAGTAGTATTGTTATAGTTGGCAGCGCTCCATACTTCAATTCCCCAGCGGTTAAATATGGCTACCGATGTATTATCGTAGGTTTCAATGTTATCAATTACCCATACATCATTGTGGCCATCTCCGTTAGGGGTAATACCGTGGTAGAAAACAAGCGTGCCACTGCTTACAAGTATTGTTACTGAATCCATTGTAGTACAATGGTCGGTAGTGTCAGTAGATGTAACATAATAGGTTGTGTTAATAGTTGGTGTTGCAATCGGAGTAGGGCATTGTGTACAACTTAAACCATTTGAAGGCGTCCAGTCGTATGCATAGGTTGAACCGTTTGCAATAAGCTGAACTGCTTGCCCTGCCTGAATACTGCTATCGCAACAAACGCTTATGGCAGGTGCGCTTATTACATTTACCGTTACGGTGTTTTGCAGGCTCGAGCCGTCGCAATTACAGCATGATGTAACTGTATATGTTGTAGTAGAGAAAGTTGTCACTGTTACACTTTGGTTATTGCCTAAAGAAGTGCTTCCCTGTTTCCAATTATATGCATAAGGTGTGATACCTCCACTTACATTGTCACTCAAGGTAACAGTTTTACCTGCGCATACCGTTGTTGAAGATGCGCTTACATTTTGTGTCATGTTATTTGAAACGGTAACCACATCATTGGCAGTTGCAGTGCAACCATTTTTATCACTTACTGTAATTACATATGTTGAAGTAGCTATAGGTGTGGGTGATACAACATAGGTCTGACCATTCACAAACCCTGTCCAGGTATATGTGAGTGGAGCTGTACCACCGCTAGCAAGAGCATGTAGCGTTGCAGTGCCGCCGCAAATAGTGGTATCATCGGTATTAACGGTGAATGGAGTAGTAGGTTCAGTTATGGTAACAGAAACTGCATTCGCATTGCAGCCATTTTTGTCGGTTATGTTGCATGTATATGTTCCCGCAGCAAGGTTGGTAATAGTAGAAGTTGATTGCCCTGATGACCATGTGTAAGTATATGCAGGAGTACCACCCGATACATCTACCGTTGCGCTGCCCTTTGCAGCACCATAGCACTTATTGTTTACGGTAAGCGTAGTTGCAATTGAATCAATAATTTGCGAAGATTGATTTACGGTTACTGTATAACTAACGGTGCAATTATTGGCATCCTTAACCGTAACAGAATAACTTCCCGCGGCAAGTCCTGTTATGCTTGTAGTTGTAGCACTATTGCTCCAGGAATATGTATAAGGTGAAGTGCCACCGCTTACTGAACTAATAGTTGCAGATCCTGTATTTCCTCCCGAGCACGCGCTTGATGCACTCATAGTTCCAGTTATAGGCGCCGGTTGAGTAATGGTAACTGTGCCCTTCGCTTTGCATCCACCATTGTCTGTAACAGTATAGGTTGGTGAGCCTGCACATGAAGTGATAGAGCTTGTTGTTGCACCTGTCGACCAAGTATAAGTATAAGGCGAATTACCGCCACTCGGGTTAAGTGTAGCAGTACCATTGCATGAACCGTTACAAGTTGTAGGAGTTACAGATGTTGTTAAGCTACCTGCAAATGGTGTTACAACAACTGTAGTAGTTGCAGTAGCCGAACAATTGCCATTAACTTCTGTTACGGTATATGTAGTACTTGTAGTCGGGCTAACAATTACACTTGTTCCGGTAGATCCATTATTCCAGGTATATGTACCACCACCAGAAGAATTAGCTGTTAAGGTAGAAGATAAGCCCGTGCATATTACAGTAGGTGATGCAGCTGCACTTAAGGTAAAACTTGGAGTTACAGTAACTGCGATAGAATCTTTTACACTGCATCCGCCATTACTACCGGTTACCGTATATGTAGTAGAGATAGCAGGACTAACGTTAATACTCGATGTTGTTGCACCTGTTGGGTTCCATGTATATGTTGTTGCACCGCCAGCATTCAATGTTGTGCTTCCTCCCTGGCAAATGGTTGAGGCAGTTGTATTGATCGTTAATGTTGGAGTAGGGCTGACTGTAATTATCACCTTAGCCGTATCTGAACATCCGGCAGATGTACCTGTTACAATGTAAGTAGTTGAACCAACTGGAGGTTTTGCAATAACACTGGCGCCTATGGTTGCGCTTAAGCCGGTAGCAGGGCTCCATGTATAAGATGTTGCACCGCTTGCTTTAAAAATAGCCGAGTCTCCTTTACAGAAAGAATGTAGGGTTGTTGTAAGTATTACAGTTGGCGAAGGATTAACGGTTACGGTAATACTATCTTTAGCACTGCAGCCTGTTACGGTTGAAGTACCCAGAGCAGTGTAGGTTGTTGTAATAGTTGGGGTAGCATTTACAGGGCCGCTTGATACTGTGGTTACAAGTCCGCTTGCAGGGCTCCATGCATAATATGTGGCTCCTGATCCTGTTAATTTGGTACTGCTACCCGCACAAATTGTTGCAGGGGTGGCGGTAATGGTTATTGTAGGTGAAGGATTTACCTGTATTATTATTTTAGCACTATCAGGGCAACCATATATTGTTGTATCGGTTACTGTAAGAGTAACCGTTGTAGCAGTGCTTACTACAGGAGCAGTAAATACTACCCTTGAGCCTGTTGTAGCATTCAGCCCGCTTGATGGTTTCCATCTATAACTGGTTGCAATTCCTCCGGTAGCTTTTATAGTATCATTTGTGCCTGAGCATATCCCGGTGCCTCCGGTAGATGTAGTTGCAATAGCAGTATTTAAGACCACTACGTTAAAAGTACTTGTTGCAGTTACAGTGCCTGTGCTGGCTGACTTTACAGATACGCTATATGTAGTTGGGGTGCTAGGTGACACAACAATACTTGAACTGGTGCCACCTGTTGACCATGAATAGGTGTAGGGCGGTGTTCCGCCACTTGCATATGCTTTAAGGGTATCAGTACCACCGTGGCAAATAGTATCCTGAATACTTGGTGGATTTATGACCACTGAAAGTACACCTGCACATACTTTAATTTCGCGCACTACATTGTTAAAGTTATCGGGTATGTAAATATTACCGGCAGGATCAAGCGCAACTGCCCATGGATAACCCAGCATTGCATTAGGGGCAGGGCCATTGTCTCCGCCGTAACCAAAATTTCCATTTCCTGCAATGGTGTTAATAATACCCGTAGTGCCTATTTCACGTACTCTTACATTCTTTTCATCTGCAATAAAAACATTACCTAGGCCATCAACTGTAACACCAATAGGCCCGTTCAATACTGCTGATTTAGCCATTCCGCCATCGCCACTGAAACCTGTAAGGCCTACGTTTACGGTATCACCAGACACCACATACATTTTGCCTGTGCCTATGTTTACCTTGTAAATTATACTGTTACCCTGGTCAGCAATGTAAATGCTATTACCTAAGGCATCATACGATACACCAGCCGGATAAGTAAAGATTGAAGCAGTGGCTGCAAGGCCACTCGATGAAAAACCTGTATTGCCATTTTGTCCGGCAAATGTGCTTATAATGCCTGCAGGATTTACCATGCGCACAACATTATTTTCATAATCGGCTATGTACATATTGCCTGCACCATCAAAAGTAATGCTGGTAGGGTTGTATAAGGTAGCCGCTGTAGCCGCAGCGCCATCTCCACTATATCCTCCACCATTATTACCATCACCGGCCACGGAAGTAATTATTCCGGTTTTAAGGCTTACCTTTCTTATACAAGAATTTGATTGATCAGCAATATATAAATTGCCTTTGTAATATGTAACTGCACTTGGCCAGTTCAGTCCCGCAGCTGTGGCAGGGCCACCATCACCACTAAAACTTCCGCCATTAGCATAGCTACCGGCAATGGTAGTTATAATACCTGTTTTCATAACTACCTGCCTTACTACTGAGTTCTGTTGGTCGGCAATGTACATGGTGTCTGCTGCAGGGTTAAATGCAATGCCTGTAACAGTATTCAATCCTGCAGTAAATGCAGGCCCTCCATCACCTGTATAGGTTCCATTGTTGTATGTTATGCCAGGTGTAATTCCATTACCAATTATGGTGTAAATATCATTTCCTCCGTTGCTTATGTCTACTAATGCCTTACCGGTATCGGCGGGGCAACCGGCAGTTAATACAGCAGTGGCAAATATTTTGTTTATACCCGGTGTAGAAACAGTTATACTTGATGTAGTACTACTTATGCCTCCTGACCAATGGTAGCTTGGTGCACCTGTTGCCGTAAGTGTAACCGTACTACCTGAGCAAAGAACTGATATGGCAGGTGTAATGTTTATATGCCCAGTTGCAGGTGCGCTGAATTTTTGTACATCAACACCCCTGTCCTGGTAAGCTACATAAGGGGTAGTACCAGACATTGCCAATGATGTATTACCTTCTATCTCTCCACTTGATATGGCTGAATGGCCAACAATAATCCAGCTACTGCCATTATATTCCATAACCGTGAGCCTGTTCTGGTTTGTTCCATCATTAAATGAAATATAAGGATTACCAACGCTATCTACTTGAATACTCAGGTTGTATGCAGCACCAGGGGTTACAAAGCTATTATTAGGAAATCCTGTTCCCAAGTTTGTAACTGTTGATCCGTTGTACATCCAAACTTCTCCCATTAATGTTCCGGGATCTTGGCAAGCCATATATACATTACCGGAATTATCCGTAGCTACTGAATTGTATTTTGCCCCTGTAGTTGATACGGCAAGGCTATTCCAGGTGCCTCCATTATAATGATATAACAGATTATTGAAATAAGTCCCAAAGGGCTGGCTACTATCTGTTACCAATGCATAAAGCGTATTGCTTGAATTATCATAAGCAGATGATATGTATGATGCATTACCTGTTGTAAAACCACCACCGCTACCAACGTTACTCCAGCTACCACTATAGGTCATGGCTATAGCCTGACCTCCATTGTTATCGGTAATTACATATGGATTATTTGATCCATCGAACGCAAGTGAAATGTAATTTGCTGCTTTGTTAATTACTTGTCCTCCACTTCCTCCTACAGCTTGCCAGGTAGCTCCGACCAGTTCTTTTAAATAAGGAAAACCTGAAGGTCCATCTATATAGGCTGTATACACATTGCAGGCAACAACTTGTGGGATTATATTTTCTGGCCCATTGGAATAACAAATGCGCCACCTGCTAACCCGCCGGCA
>Ga0206929_1090_pt1 | contig 22725 bp, 23 predicted proteins | sample Alteio_BWOrgHeat_19_FD_152929 | JGI IMG/M metagenome (GOLD analysis project Ga0206929, IMG submission 152929) | Enriched cells from forest soil in Barre Woods Harvard Forest LTER site, Petersham, Massachusetts, United States -... | ecosystem: Environmental > Terrestrial > Soil > Temperate forest >...
AAATTTCGGAAGCTTTTGAAGCATATCGGAATAAGTTTTTCAGCGATAATAATATGGGTGCACAATTGGACCCCACTGCCTGACCCGGTATTTGTCAGCATTCGCTCTCCTTACGAAAGCTCCATTCAAAATTCCTATTTCATTCCCTTGAAAGTCGCATAAATAGCCATGGCATGACCATGACCGAGATCGAAATCCTCTTTCAGCCATTGAACAATTTCCCCTGCTTTAACTGTTGGCTTGAGATTTCCTTTTTCTAAAAACCCTTTTTGAGTAGCCAGTTTCTTGAAGTCGGATGGAGTTTTACCTGTCTTGGCTTTTATGTTGTCTATATAGGCCTGGAAGGACATGGTTATTAATTTAAAAACTATAATACGTGGTCGTTAAATATTGTCCCTGGGGAAGCTGAATTTATTTTTGATGTAAAGTTAAACTATTACCATCGGGATCTTTTAACTGAGAGAATTTACCCCAGGGAGTATCATCAATTTTTTGAGCTTCTATACCCTTCGTTTTTAAATCTCTGATTTCTTTTTCTATATCTTCCGTTTCAATTATAAGCGCTTGAAAGTCCATGAGCGAAATCGAAATTTCCTGACCTGGCAATCCCAGCTGCACCCAGGTCTGCCCATTTCCCATTGGAGATTCCATAATAATCTTAAAACCGAGTTTCATATAGAACTCTTTCGACTTAGACTGATCTGACACTTTCAGACTGACAATTTCAATCGCTTTCATATTTTATTCGTTTTATTTTATTAAATAACGATACAAAGATGCGATGGGAAAACACAAAGAAGGCTATGCGAAAAAGACAAATGGAGGGTGTTTTGCGACTAAAGAATACAATAAAACCAGCGGACCAGAAAGCCCAAAGAGTGATAAAAAACTGCTGCTCGCTGTATGGTTGGTTTTTATAGCGGACCGGGTATAACCTTACATCAGTTTTTCAACGATAATATATTAGTAATGAATGACTTATAAGTCAATGCATATTCTGGCATTATAGTTGTTTTTATATATTCAACATATAAAAAAACATCCTATGTCACAATCCGAATCCATCAAAAAATCATCCTCAGTACATGTTAGCGAAACAGTTATTATCTATCTAATTGCCGCCGCGATTTTGACCGGCGCAGCGATTCTGGCCTTCGTTGGCTGGCAGGGATAGCAGACTGCTCTGATTTTTGCACACTTATATCCGCACTGTTAGTTAATACGCTGCAATTCCTCCGATTTCTGGAAAGAAAACAGATGTCTGATCAGAATTCCATTGTTTAGAAAGATATTTGTTTTTTATCGGTTATAAAAAACAAATTTGTACTGTTTACACATCTATCGTAATATTGCGTTATATAGATCATGGGACTTACCAAATCAGAAATATTTACAGATAAACAAAACAGGCTGGCCTCGATGATGAAGGCATTGGCGCATCCGGCCCGGATCGCTATTATTCAGCATCTGGTAAAGATCAATACCTGCATATGCGGTGACCTGGTTGAAGAGCTGGGATTGGCACAACCGACTATTTCACAACATTTGAAGGAACTTAAGAATATAGGCTTGATTCAGGGTACCATTGAAGGCACCAGTGTTTGTTATTGCATTGATCCGAAAGTGTGGAAACAGTTCAAAACATCTTTCGACACTTTTTTTGTTCGTTATGATAAGTCAGAAAACTGCTGCTGACTATTTTTTTAATTATGTCAATCGTAATATTACATTAAACAGGTATCAAATTTATGTCTGAACCGAAATATAAAGTGCTTTTTGTTTGCGTTCACAACTCGGCAAGGAGCCAGATGGCTGAAGCATTCCTTGACAAATACGGTCATGACAGATTTGAAGCCGAGAGCGCCGGACTGGAACCGGGCAGGATGAATCCGAATGTAGTTAAGGTTATGCAGGAGATCGGGATTGAGCTAGGCGGGAAGGGAACACAGGGAGTATTTGATTTGTATAAATTGGGTAAAGTGTACAATGCAGTAATAACCGTGTGCGATGGCGCAAGCGCCGAAAAATGCCCGGTCTTTGCTGGCGGAGGAAAAAGAATTGCCTGGTCATTCGAAGATCCTTCTTCTTTCAAAGGGTCGGATGAAGAAGTTCTCCGGCGTACCCGGGAAATCAGGGATGATATAGAAAAAGCAGTGTTGCATTTTATTGAAGAATCAAAATGAGTTAGCTATTAGATCTAAAAAAATAATTATCATTTAAAACTTGAAAGCAATGGAAACCCAGGAACAAATGAAAGAGATGGTACGAAAAAAATATAGTGAGATCGCTTTGCAGGATAAGGAAACAAATGAAGCCTCCTGTTGCGGTTCAGGATGCTGTACCACCGAGGTATACAATATCATGACGGATGACTATACCAACCTGCAGGGCTATCGTGCGGAGGCGGATCTGGGTTTGGGATGCGGACTGCCAACTCAGTTTGCCCTCACTAAAAAGGGAGATGTCGTTATTGATCTCGGATCGGGTGCCGGAAATGATGTCTTCATTGCAAGATCTGAAGTGGGGGAAACGGGTAAAGTTTTCGGTATCGATTTCACAGAAGCGATGATAGACAAAGCAAGGGCTAATGCTGAGAAGCTGGGGTTTCAAAATGTCGAATTCAGACAGGGGGATATTGAAAAAATACCTGTTAACACAGATACCGCAGACGTTATTGTTAGTAATTGCGTGCTCAATCTCGTTCCAAATAAAGACGGAGTATTCAAAGAGATTTATCGCGTACTAAAACCAGGTGGTCATTTTAGTATTTCAGATATCGTTCTGGTTGGCGCGTTGCCTTCGAAAATCAAAGAAGCCGCGGAAATGTATGCGGGCTGCGTGGCAGGTGCCATTCAAAAGCAGACCTATATGGAGCTGATCGAAACCAATAGATTTAGGAACGCTGCAATTCAAAAGGAAAAACGCATTACCATCCCGGACGATATATTAAGTTCATATCTGACTGAATCAGAAATCCGCGAATTCAAAAACTCAGGAACGGGAATATTCAGTATTACAGTATTTGCCGAAAAGGCGAAGGAAGACTGTTGCGTACCCGGATGCTGCTCAAACTAATACGATTTCCAGGTATATGTTCGATATTTGTTTGCTCAAGTGTCGCTACCCTTAATACGCGCCCGACAGGACTGCCAATAACTTATAAATTCTTCTGTTATTCGTGGCAAAGGAAATAAAATATGCGGATAAGTCAAAAGGCCAACCGGAATTGGTCCTTTTGTTCAGTAAAATAAAAGAATTGATGCAACCATTTGTCAGGGGCAATTATGTGCTCAGTGCGGATAAGCCTGGGCACTATGAGATCTATTACAGAAAGGAGGTGGAAATTCTTGGGAAAAGATATCTGGAATTACTTTTTGCGAGCATGCTCGTACAGAAGGGATATGTCGGTTTTTACTTCTTTCCGATTTATATTGATGAAGCGCTGAAGCAAAAATTGGGTCCTGAATTGTTCCGGTGTCTAAAGGGAAAAACCTGTTTCCATCTTAAAAAGGATGACCCGCTGTTGCTGAATCAGGTTCATGAGGCACTCAGGGTGGGACTCGACTATTACAATTCGCGGGGCTGGAATTGAAGCGAGTTGTTTGTCGAATACTTTAAATAAGCGGTGATATCAGGGCCATAGGCTAAAGTGGCAGAGAATGAAAATACTGACCATTGCAACGAAAAAGGAAGGTTATTTAGACCTTTTAATCCAGACTGCTGAAAAATTTGGTTATGAATTAAAACTATTGGGATGGGGACTGCCGTGGAAAGGCCTTGCATGGAAATTAGAGCTATACATTTCTGAACTCGAGAAAATAGATGGAGGCGAGCCAGTTGTCTGTGTTGACGGCTATGATGTAATTGTTGTCGGTTCATCAGAAGAAATGAAAAACAAATTCATCAAAATGAACAGCCCGGTCATTTTCTCCGGACAGCGATATTTTCCGATGCAAAAATTTATTCAGTCTCTTGCCGATAAGTTAATGAGCAATGATAAGAGACAAAAATTTGGGAAAACAGGAGACCCCATTGACTATAGCCGCCCCTGTACGGGCCTGTTTACAGGATATGCGGGCGACTTACTTCTTTTATTCAGAGAGTTGATCAGGATCGAGGGGAAAGAGAAAATCGGAAACGACCAAATTCTGTTGAATATCTTTTATTTGCGAAATCCTGCATCCATTCGAATAGACTACCATTGCGATCTTTTTCAAAATCTTTGGCGAACGGAAAGTGGCCTTTTTGGAAAATTCTATCCCGAAAATAGGAAGAGCGACATAGAAATCATTGGAGAAGGCAATGAATATCGAATAAAAAATAAGTATTTTAATACGGAGCCATGTTTTTTACACGCACCATTCAATCTGGACATCGGTCCCGTTTTAGTCCGGCTGAACTTAAATCCAAAAAAATTGAGTTTTGGAAAAGGATTGCACTATTCGAAGTATAGTTTGTTTTACTACACCAAACGTGGGATTAAGTTTTTTTGGAAAGAAATTGCCATAACCATTTTGATTATAATTTTACTTAGTTTTCTTTTTACATACATGTGGCAAAGATGAGGTATCAGGTATATGTCGTAGAGCTGTCTAAACGCGTATTCACGGAAAATACAAAATTCCGAAATGCCAATCCACAATTTAATGGCGTGCTTGAATGTCTTTACGTAGGGATGACCAGCAAGACGCCGAAAGGACGATTTAAGCAACATAAAACCGGATATATAAACAGTAAGGGCCACAAGCTGTCTGCCAATATTGTTCAGAAATATGGAATTTATTTACGTCCCAGCCTGTACGACCATATCAATCTAAATGCGATGACAAGGCAACAGGCTTTGATAATGGAAGAAAAACTTGCTTTGGATTTGAGAAGGCAGGGCTATGCGGTCTGGTTCAATTGATATTGGACTTCTACAGCGGCTTCTACTCTTTTTTTATAGTAAATGGGATGAAGGATTATTTCCCAAACGTCCAACCCAGATAAATCTGAAACAGGTTTGTTTTGGCGTTTACTGAAGGGGAATAACCCGACTGGCCACTTGCAGAATTTCCATCTGGAATTTTATAGAGGTCATTGAGACTAAAGTTAACCCGCACCCCGACCAGGGAACCTTTGTACGGATGCACTTCAACGCCGCCGCCGAGTCCATAGTTGAAACGGTTGTAATAATCCAGGGCCTTCCCGTATGAAGTGCCGCTTAAAGGATTGGATGTAGCGGCGCTGTCGGAATTGGCACTGAGCAGATAGGCCAGCTGGAATCCGACCTGAATCTGAAAATACCTGCTGATATTGATACACATATACTGGGGCATCATGATGTAGTCGAGGTTTACTTTATTTGTGATGTTATTTGACTGATAGTTCAATCCCTGTCTGGAGAAAACCAGTTCTGTTTTTGAGCTCAGTATTTTATTATTTGGAGTGGCATAGAAAATCCCGATATTGAATCCGGAGCTGCTTTGATTATTAATCGAGGATGCATTGGTAACGTTCGTAAAATTCAAACCGGCTTTAAGGCCAAACTGTGCCTTTAGTAAACAGGGCCAGATAAAGAGGAGGAGAAAGGTTAATTTTTTCATGTTGGTCATTTTAGAGTTTCTTTTTTTTAATTCGCAGTGGGTTATTCCAATGGTTGAAATAACGGGTAAAGAAAAGACATGGATTTTCTTTTTACCTACCGGGAAACAGTGAATTGCACCCAGGGTAGTAAAATCACCTGAAAGGGTGAACGCCAGATTTTTAGAATGGAACCCAACTCACCCGAAACAGTGAATTTTGAATGGATGTTTGGAAATGGAATCCAGATTACCAACCTTTAGGTTCTTTACCTTATTCAACGCTGCATGTGTTTCGTCTAAAACTATTTTTGTTCGGATCTCTTTCTGCAGGATTTTTTTTCCTTTGTTGTTATGTATTAGCCCAAACCATACCCGACAGCGTAGAGTTCAAACTGAATAAAATAAAAGATGATTCCCTCCGGGTGAGAACTCTTCTTGATATCGGTGAAGCTACCGAAGCTGTATCCATCAATGCAAGCCTGGGATATTATCGCAAGGCTTTTGGTGAAGCACAGAAAATGAAGAATAAGCATCTGATGCTTTCCGCTTTAAATGATATCGGCATTGCTTATATCGAGAGTAATATTTTTGACAGTGCCATCGTGTATTTGGAAAAGGCGGTAGGGGTTGCCGGTGAAATGGGTGATTCCCTGCGAATGTCCAAGATCCTGTCAAATATCGGGAACGTTTATATTAATCAGAATAATCGTACGAAGGCGCTGGAATACTACCTGAAGTCCGTCGGGGGCTGGGAAAGGGCCGCGGATCAGACGGGGCTTGCAAGTTTGTATTCAAATATCAGTCAGCTTTTCAGTGATCAGATGGAATACCCCAAAGCAATAGAATATGGGAATAAAGGTCTCGCGCTCGCCAGGCAAATAGGGGATGATTATTCAACCGTGAATGCCATGGTGAACCTCTCCGGCACCTATACCAAACTTAAACAGTTTGAAAAAGCATTTGATTTGCTGAATCAGGCGCTCCCGCTTGCAGTAAAAAACGGAAATATTGAACAGATCGAAACTGTGTACGATGATTTGGGTGGTTATTATTTTGAAAAAATGGATTACCGCCCATCGCTTACAAACTATCTCTCCGCTTATACATACGCAAAACAGATGGATAACAAATATCACCTATGTAATACCTATACGGTGCTCGCTGTTGTTTATTTGAAACTGGGCGAAGATGCGAAGGCCAGGAAATATAGTTTACTGGCTGAAGAACTCGCAAAAAAAGTTGGTGCGCGGGCTGACCTGAAACAAATTTATCAGACAAGGGCGGAAATCGAACAAAAATCCGGCAACTACAAAATAGCTGCGGACTATTTTTCAAAGAGGATCACTTTATCGGACTCGCTGTTTGAATCTGAAACAAGCGGTAAAATTGCCGACATGGAAGCGCGATACCAGAACGAAAAAAAGCAGTTGGAAATTAAACAGCTTGAAAGTGACAAAGAAATGCAGGGGTATAGCATTCGTCAAAAATCTGTGCTTAATTATATTCTGATAGGCTCCCTGGCGGCCTTGCTCACGGTTGGTTTTTTGGGATTTAGAAATCTTCGTAACCGTCATCAGCTTGCAAAACAACAGGATGAATTGCAGCAACAACGCATCCGGGAGCTCGAAAAGGATAAACAGCTGGTCGCTGTAGATTCTCTGCTGAAGGGCCAGGAAGGCGAACGAAGTCGGCTGGCCAAGGACTTACATGACGGATTAGGCGGTTTGTTATCAGGTATAAAATTCTCCCTCAGTAATATGAAAAACAATATGGTGATCACCGCGGACAACCTGGCTGTATTTGAACGGTCCCTGGATATGATAGATACATCAATCCGGGAATTGAGAAGGGTAGCTCATAATATGATGCCTGAAATGCTTACGCAGTTTGGCCTGGACGAAGCGGTAAAGGATTACTGTAATACCATCAATTCAACAAAAATGCTTTCTGTAAAATACCAGTCACTGGGCATGGAATCTCGTCTGGAAAGCACGAGCGAAATTATTATTTATCGGATTGTCCAGGAGTTACTGAACAATACAATGAAACATGCAGCAGCAACAGAAGTATTTGTACAGTTAATCAGGGAAGGGAATCGATTAAATGTCGTTGTGGAAGACAATGGTAAGGGGTTTGATATGTCAGCCGCAGAAGAACATAAAGGAGCCGGTCTGGTGAACGTGAGAAGTCGTGTTGATTATCTGAAAGGGCAACTGGACATTCATTCGGAACGAGGCAAGGGGACATTGGTAAATATTGAATTAAACGTATAGTTATGATCCGCGTGTTTATTGTGGACGACCATCCCCTGGTGATAGAAGGCATTCATGCACTATTGCAAAATGAAAAGATCATTGAATGGGGTGGGCATGCCATGAACGCCGCATCCTGCCTGGGTTATTTTATCGGCAATACAGCAGATGTGCTTTTGATGGATATCAGCATGCCGGGTATGGACGGTATTGAATTGTGCGCTGTTATGAAAAGCAGGTATCCGGGTGTATTTATTCTTGGGTTAAGCACGTATAGTCAGGGAATCTTTATAAAGAAAATGATGGAAAACGGGGCTTCCGGATATATCTTAAAAAATACCTCCCGGGAAGAATTGATGAAAGCCATTCGAACGGTGAACGATGGAGGAATTTATTTTAGTGGAGAAGCCGGAGAATCATTGCGGGAATATCAAAAGTCTTCCGTGTCAAAACTGCCGGAATTGTCGCGCAGGGAAAAAGAAATACTCGGTCTGATCGCAGAAGGATATACAAATCCTCAGATAGCAGAAAAATTATTCCTGAGTTCATTCACTGTGGATAGTCACCGGAAAAACTTACTTGCCAAATTAGACGTAAAAAATACTGCTACGCTGATCCGTCTTGCTGTGGAAAGGAAATTGATCTAACTGACGCGGTTGACGGTTGACGGTTGACGGTTGACGGTTTACGGTTGACCGTTGACGGTTGATCCGGCACGTGCGGGAACGGTTGACGGTTAAAGTGTTCCCGCAAATTAACTCATATATCCTTATACTTTAAATGAATGAATCACCTTTTCAGGTGATTTATTCATTTAAAAAGGTTTTCACTGTTTCGGGTGAACTGAACAATTTCCGGATCACATACTTTCATCCATCAAATTATTTATTCCCTTATACAACCATTATGAAAAAAATAAACCTTATCCTGTTTTTTACTTTGCTTTTACTCATCTTCACTGGATGTAAAAAAGCGCTTGATATCAATTCTCTGGTCCCGACTGTTCCTGATACGCCCGAGCTGACATCTGTGGGCGACCCCGTAGGCGATATCGCCAGCAAAACGATCGGGAAAAACGGGGGATCCATCCTCTCTCCTGATGGCAGCGCCGAATTAATATTTCCGGCAAATGCCCTCGATCATGACGTAGACATCAGTATTCAGGCCATTACCAATCAGGCACCGAACGGAGTGGGCAATGCATACCGGTTTTTGCCGGAGGGAACAAAATTCCTTCAGCCGGTCACATTGAAATTTCACTACACAGCTGATGATCTGGCTTCAACCATTGGTGATTTAATGGGCATCGCCTACCAGGATTCTCTTGGCTTCTGGTGGCGGTTGAAAAATTTTTCCAATGATACCGCAGGCAAAACCATTTCCGCTTCCATCCGTCATTTTACTGACTACACCCATTTTGATCTCTTAATTATTACGCCACGCATTAAAACCATTCAGATTAATAAAAGTATAGATCTCAGTCTGGACATGGTAGAATCTGGCGATGATCAACTAACGAATTTGAATGGCGATGAGATTGCTCCTTTAATTAAAACGGCCACTAAGAAAATTATCTGGTCGGTCAATGGAGTAGCAGGAGGCAATTCCGATTTTGGAACAGTCAGCGGAAATGCATTGAGTACTACTTTTAAAGCGCCTGCTAAAGCTCCTAAAAGCCAGAATCCCGTAGCAGTTGGTGCCGAGGTGAATGTTAATGCCACATACGGCGGCAAGAAATTCGACAAAACGGAAGTGTTCATGTATATAAAAGTGATCGAAGACGCTAAATTTAATTTGGAAATTACCGTGAATGAACCCTACCAGGTCATGACTTATTCTGATCACGTCACTATGACGGTACTTATAAAGGCTGATGGAACGGTTGTCATTTCGGATATCGCTAATTTCCCTCCTGAAAATGATCCCGCCAGTTATACGGATGGTGGTTGCACCCTGTCCATGGTACCAGACAATACCGGTGAAATAAATATTACAAGTGCGACGGGCACAACAACGGGTCCGGACCCGATTCTGAACTTGTATTTCACCCACCAGGGGGCTACGTTCCCCAGCTATAAGTCTGTATGTGATGATGGAAGTTCCGACACTTTCCCGGGAAGAAGTATTCTGGGTATTCCTGCATCCCTCACGTTCACCCTGGATAATAATACTGATGAATATGAAAATAACGACGGCACGCACGTATTGTCGAAACTAACCCGGTCGAATGAATGATCGTAAAGCCTTCCCGCATCCGCGGGATTTTTTTTGGTACCCGACTAAGGGTCATAACGGGAAGTAACGATTACTTTCTCCAATAGTCTTTGAATAAAACCTTTTTCCGCAGGAGAACTTGTTAATGTGAGTGTGTCCGTAAAATATTTTTTTGCTAAAATATGATTGCCTTCTGCGAAATAAATTTTTCCAAGGCTGGCATGCAGAAGATAATACTGGCTGAAAAAAGGCTCTGTCTCCAATTTATGAAGTATTGCGAGTGCTTCATTCTTCTGCCCGGAATAGTATAATGCAATGGCATAGTTCAATTCAACAAAAGGATTGGGATTTATTTTAAGAAGGCAGGTATAAAGTATGGTGATTGCTTTCCAATCCGTTGCTGCGAAACTTTCCGCACTGCAATGAATACCGGCGATGGAAGCTTCATAATGGTAAGCTGAAATCAATTCCCCCCGTGATAGTTCTAAATGGTAGAATGCCAATCCGATGAGATCCCTGTTCCATGAGGCCCTGTCCTGTTCTTCCAGGTCCAGCAGTTCACCATGGGTTCCAAAGCGTCCCTTGAATCGGGAGGCATTGAAAAGCATCAATGCATATAGAGCGGAAGTTTCTTTATTGCCAATCGTGCTTTTTAACAGGGCACGGGTCATCAGTAATCCTTCCTCGCATAATTCTTCCCTGATCAGCTCCTTCCCCCAGGAAGATTTATAGCCTTCATTGAATATGAGGTAAAGTATTTTATGTACGATATGTATTCTGGATTCCAATTCTTCCGCGACAGGCTCAAAGAAAAAGATTTTTTCATCCTTTATTTTTTGTCTTACCCTGACCAATAATTTATCAATGCCATCAATCGTCATTCCGAGAATTTTCGCAATGGCCTCCACTTTCAGGTTAACGACGTACTTCAGTGTGATCACCACCTGAACTTTGGGAGAAAGATCGGGATGCGCACATGCAAACAACAAAATCAACTGCTGATCGTCCAGGGGAAATACGGCTAACACTGGATCTCCGGGATATACGGCTTCATCAACGAACAGTTCGCTGAATTTTTTGCTCTCTTTTATTTTATTCAGCGCCTTGTTTTTGCAAACCCGGAACAGCCAGGCAGCAGGATTAACAGGTAAGCCATCCTTTTCCCAGGATGTCAGTGCGGCTGAAAAAGAATCCTGCACAAGGTCCTCCGCGGTCTTAAGATCAATGTCATTGGAGAAACGAAGCAGGGAAGAAATCATTTTCCCAAAATGACTCTTGTATAGCTGATCTGCTTCAAGCCGAACCTCATCCATCCAGCAGCGTCTTGTTTAATGTCATGATGGGCCTGACTTCCATTACCATCTTTTCCTGAATTACCAGGGGACAGGTCTGCGCAATAGAAGCTGCCTGCTCCAGGTTTTCTGCCTGGAGAAATATATAACCGCTAATGCATTCTTTTGCCTCAATGAACGGGCCGTCGGAAAGTACATTGTCCCTACTCACATATTTTCCTGTGGTGAGCAATGGTTCCCCGCCGGTATAATTTCCTGATTCCGACAATGATTCCACCCATTTCATCATCAGGCGTATGCCTTTATAATGCTCTTCCTGGCCGATCTCTTTGAGCACGTTTAAATCTTCTCTTACCAGTAATAAAAACTTTTCCATATGTTCTATATTTAAAATTAACACATTTCGCGGCCGTATTAAAATGCCAAATACATGTCGGAAGGTTTCACTTTCCCCGGAGCCTTACCGTTTGTACGGAATGTTGACAATGTAGGGCCTGATTTCCGTACAGTCATACGGTTCTTTTTGTGAACAGCAGATTTATTTTCATAGAAGTCCGGGTCCTTGTCCGGATTTCGCCATCGCGGGTGTCTCAATAATATGAAACAACAAGAAATCCCGGGTTGCCTGACAAAAGATTGCCGGCGATCACTTTCATTCCTGGTCATTCTATTGTTCTCCATCCAAAGTTTTGGCCAAAAGTCCGGCGACTGGAAGCTGGAAAGAATGCCGGCCGGTCTGGAGACGGAATTCGCTTTAAGTGCGCTCCCAAAACACCTGCGCGATGGTGCTACGGTTTATCTGCTTGATCCGGATAAAGGTTATTATATCGCACGCCAGGGGACGAATGGGTTCTCGACCTTTGTGAACCGCACCGACTGGGAGTGGGCTGAATTTGTACCGGATAGTTATGCTGCTATAAGTTACGACGCAGAAGGAGCAAAAACCTATCTGCCGGTTTTTTTCGCTGTGGCAGAAATGAGGGCCTCAGGAAAATACAGCCCATCACAGATCAGGGAAACTATTGTGAAAAGGGTGAAAGATGGAACGTACAAGGCTCCGTCAAGAACAGGCGTGTCTTACATGCTTTGTCCAATATTGCGCACCCACGTGGATTCCACAAGCGGAATTATTAACATGGTGATGCCACATTATATGTTCTATGCCCCCAGGGTGGATAATACTGATATTGGCGGGGTGTGGGATGCTCATACTCCTTATGCAATAAACAGTCAGGGTAACTTAGATAAAGAACATTCCATTTTCAACTATATCATCCTTCCTGCCGGAGATACAGAAAAAGCGGAGATCTTGGAAGAAAACAAAGATCTTTTGCGGAGTTTGTCGGAATACCGATCCTATCTCAGGATTCAACCAGCTATCGCAGATAACCATCATCACTAAACCTGTCGGTTTATTATTACTTCTATCCCCGTCTTTGTTAAAAGGTACGTAAAGTGATCTGCGGGTTGGGACCAGAGCCGGTTTTTGCTATATTCGAATCACTATGTATTATATAGTATTCGGTTTATTTTACATGCTTTCCCTCCTGCCGATGCGTTTATTATATTTCATTTCGGATGGAATATACGGTGTTGTTTATTATGTTATTGGCTACCGGAAAAAAGTGGTGATGAAAAACCTCGAAATAGCTTTTCCGGAAAAATCAAATGCGGAGCGGGTTAAAATAGCCAAAACATTTTATCATAACCTTCTTGATTCCTTTATAGAGACCATTAAATTACTAAGTGCTTCCAGGCGCTTTCTGGAAAAAAGGGTAACTGCTAACTGGGAAGTGCTTGACTCTTTATATAAAAGTGGTAAAAGTTGCCAGCTTCATCTTGGACACACATTTAACTGGGAATGGGGCCATCATGTGTTGGGCCACCATACAAAATATCAGGTACTCGTCGTATATATGCCTTTAAGTAATGGGGTATTAGAAAAATTGATGTATAATTTGCGCGTTCGACATGGAAATAAATTTATTGCTGCAGGCAATATGAGTAAATCCAAAGAAATATTTAAAAATAACCGTTATCTCCTGGGTCTTGTTGCCGATCAGAGTCCGGGCAACCTCAATAATGCTTACTGGATGAATTTTTTTGGTAGGCCTACCGGGTTCGTTTCCGGCCCGGAAAAGGGAGCAAGAACAGGTAATTTACCTGTGTTGTTTACCTCTATTGTAAAACCTAAGCGGGGCTACTATCACGCTTTTGTAGAAGTTGCGTGTGAAGACCCATGTGCAATGAAGGAAGGAGAGCTCACCTTACAATACGCCCGTTACATGGAAAAAGTAATACGCGCGAATCCTGAAATGTGGGTTTGGAGCCATCGGAGATGGAAACACAGTTGGAATCCGGCATATACAAAGAATTGGATCGGGGAAGGCTTACCGGGTAGTTTATAAGGGCTCTTTGGTAGGATCGTTACACCATCATCAAAAATGGCCGATACATTCTTGCGCGTCCTTGCGGTGAAATTAAGTAGGTAGACCAATGCACCTGGACTCCTATTTTAAAGCGGGATAATCCGCATAGAGGGCTTCGACCAGTTCCTTTCGGTAACCCGGCGTATGGCTGTAGAGGTTGATCGCTTCAGTGGCTTGAACCAGTTCATTGTTGACGACCTTGTAAGCCACGAGTTTTTCCGTGTTCTGCCAGATGCCCGGATCATAGTCAAATACCAGCTGATAGAAATGAAGTGCCGCCCGTGAACCGCCCAATTTCACAATAACATTCCCCCTGAAATAATTCAGAAAGGGATCGATTTGCAGGAGGGTATCCAGTTTGTCGATCGCCATGCCGTAAGCTCCAAAGTCTTTGGAATCGGCATACTCTTTCATCAAGAGCAGATAAGGTGCCGGCTCTTCGGGAAATAAGGAGATAAAATGGTCTGTGGATTTGCGAAATAATTTTTCGCTGAGATGTTCGCAGGCCAGCATGTATTGAAGGGAAAGGTGCTTGTCGTTCTGGGTATGGTCGTCGAATTTCTCGAAGGTCGATCTTGCTGCACTATAATTTTTGTGATTCAACGCATTTTCGAATATTGTCTCGTATTTCTCCCTGGATGTCAGGGAGGAATGAGCATCGACTGTATCCATGCCTTCAATCAGGTATGAAAACAGTTTTGCATAAGATTCACCGAGCTGATAAGAAAAAATATCGACTGCCCGGAGAGAGTCCTTTATTTTTATAATTGTGATATCCTGGTAATTAAGTCCGCCATCACCGAAAGCCCTGAACAGAAGATGCATTTCTTCATTCTTCACAAAACCGCGCAGCAACCTGAAGCTTCCGTTTTTCGTGAACTCCAGCGTGCTGTTGCCAATTTTGAACAGGCCAAAGCCGTCTGCAATCTTGGTCAGCGTATCCACATTGTTAATAAATGGACTTTTTGATTCGGTCCTGGCTATGAATTCGGGAAAATAGATCAGGTGATTGAGGGGCTCCGGGTTTCCACTATTTATTGACTCCTCCAGCTGCACGGATAGTTTTTCAGCTTCCGCGGTGCTAACCGGGGTATTTTGCGCCGACAGGGTTTGAAGGTTCATGGCGACTGCTATCAGCAGGGCCAAACCATGGGGTTTAGGTATTGGACACATCGGCTTAAAATAGACACAATTTTCTATATCTGAAAGCCCCGGATAAAAAGAAAATTATTGTGCAGGGACAAAAATATTTTTGGTCCTATGCCACCAGTTCGCCAGCGCCGAACCTGTAATATTCATCGTCGGTCCGAAGACTGCCGGTGCCAGACCGACCGTCGCCAGTTTTCCCATGGTCAAAGCAAGACCGGAAGCGAGACCGCTATTTTGCATTCCGACTTCCAGGGAAACTGTCCGGCAGTCTTTCTCACTCAGTTTAAATAAGCGGGCCGACCAATAACCCAATGTATAGCCGGTCACGTTTTGAATAAAAGTGACCCCGATTAATTTCAAACCAACCTGGAGCAGGCTTTCTCTGCCTGTAGCCGTAATGACCACGATGATCAGAGCGATTCCTGACATGGAAATGATGGGCATGGCTTTGTCAATAAAAGAAAAACGGCCACGAACGAAATAATGAAAAATCAGACCCGCCACGATGGGAAGAATCACAATTTTTACAATATCCCATACCATGGGCCAGAATTGGATTTGAATGAATTCACCTCCCAGAATGCGCATAAGCATCGGCGTTAAAAAAGGAGCGAGCAGGGTAGACACGGCTGTCACCGAGATGGAAAGCGCCAGGTTCGCCCGGGCGAGAAATGACATCACATTAGACGCCAGCCCGCTGGGACAGCAACCGACCAGAATTATGCCTGCGGCAATTTCTTTTGGAAAACTGAAGACAGTGGCAAGTGTGAATCCCAGGAGGGGCATGATCGTATAATGGCAAAGAATACCGATCAGAATGCCTCTTGGTTTTTTCAGCACGGTCCGGAATTCTTTGATGCTTAATTCTGTGCCCATTCCAAACATGATGATTTGTAATAACGGAAGGATGAGACCGGATAATTTCAGACTGCCTACCTTAATGAAATATCCGGGGTAATACAAAGCCAGGCTCACGGCGGCAAAAATGACCATCGTGTACGAAAATCCTTTTAGCAAAGAGGAACCCCGGAAAGCCAGCGACAGGCAAATAAAAAATCCCGTTAGCAGCCAGCCTCCAAAAGAAAAGTTTTCACCGATGGATGAATACATGTATCCAATCAAAAAAAGCAGGGCTGCCAAATAAAAATAATTCGCATTTTTTTTTCTGAAACCTGTCTCCATCATGGTGAAAATTTATTCTTTCTTTTTACGGCAGTGCAAAAGCAATATAGGAATCTCCGGATTTTAATCCTCGTCCACCGCCCGCTGCCACCACCACAAATTGTTTTCCATTTACTGCATAAGTGATGGGCGTAGCAAATCCTGCCGCCGGAAGCTTGAATTCCCAAACTGTTTTTCCCGTCCTTTTATTGAAGGCCCGGATTTTTTCGTCCCTCGTGGCGGCAATAAATATCAGGCCGCCATCTGTTGCGACAGGTCCGCCATAATTTTCTGTACCCGTCTGCGGAATTCCCTGTTTTGTCAGTTCCTGATATTCTCCCAGCGGAATCTTCCAGAGATAATCCCCCGTCTTCAGATCAATCGCACTCAGTGTTCCCCAGGGAGGTTTTACAGCGGGATATTTATTCTGATCATATACTTTTTCCCAAATCTTTGCATGGTAGGCGGGTTGGTAGGGAAACCCGTTTTTTTTCAGTTCGGGGTTACTAACCACTTTCACAGATTGACCGGTCAGCAAATATTGAATAATGGCTTTTCGTTCGACAGGCGAAAGCTGAGGGAATGATGGCATTCTTCGACGGCCATCCGCGATGATATGATTTATTTCTCCTTCATTCAAACGCAAACCGATCTGGAGCAGGCCCGGAATTTCAGCGCCATTTCCTTTCTTATCCCTCCTGTGGCAGGAAGTACAATGGCTCATATATAAACCCTGACCAGCTGTTGAATATTCCCTTTCCTGGTCAATCCTGGATTCCATCTGAACCTTCCACAATGCATTATTTGCATTCTGATAAAGTATGCCATCTGAATCAATGGCATTTCCTCCCCATTCCGCTCCTCCACTATAGCCATACAATAATATTGGCTTTTCTCCCGGCGGGAAAAATTTACTATCATGAAGGGATGAGTCGAATAATTTTTTTATGAAGTCGTGGGATTGTGCTGAAATATTGGTAATGTCTTCTTCAGCAAAAACCTGGTTTGAAAACGGAAGAGGTTTCAGCGGAAATTTTTGTGTCGGCCATGGATGTTCGCCGGGCAGGCCCTGCACCGGAACCTTTCTTTCTTCAACCGGAAAAACAGAAACCCCGGAATCACGATCCAGCATGTAGACCAGGCCATCCTTGGTAGACTGCACAACCACATCCCTTTTCTTTCCCTGATACAGAATAGTCGCCAGGTTCGGAGGACAGGGAATATCCCGGTCCCAGAGATCATGATGTATCGTCTGATAATACCATTTCAGTTTCCCCGATGCTGCATCCAGCGCCAGAATGCAGTCAGAAAACAGATTACGCCCGGCACGTGCTCCTCCATAAAAATCTGCCGCGGGTGAACCGGTACCCAGATAAACAATCCCCCTGTTGTCATCGATCGTTAATCCACTCCAATTGTTGGCGGCACCGATTTTTTTATAAGCATCCTTCGGCCATGTATCATAACCAAATTCCCCCGGCTGCGGAACCGTGTGAAATATCCATTTCAGTTTTCCGGATAAAATATCAAACCCGCGAACATAACCAGGCGCCGCATCGCCTCCTTCCGAGACAGCCGACCCGATGATGAGTATATTTTTATAAACAACACCAGGTGTTGTTGCTGCAACATATAAATTAGTCACGTCATAGTTATCATTCAGACCGGTGTGCAGGTCTATTTTTCCCTGATCGCCAAATCCATTCACCGGCAGTCCTGACGAAGCCTGGACGGCATACAGACTCGAACCGGCAGAAAAAATGATTCGTTTGTCCTGACCATTTTCCCAATATACAACGCCCCTGCAGGAAGTTATTTTGGGACTGGAATTTTTAAAAGGATCAAATTCCCAGATCCTTTTTCCGGTTGCAGCATCCAAAGCAAAAAGTTTTAACTGTGGACTGGTAGCATACAGGATTCCGTTTACCACAATCGGCTGACACTCCATTTCCGAATGGATTTGTTTACCAGGCTCAATGGCTGGTTCTGAATGATAAATCCATGCTACCTGTAGATGGCTTACATTTTCTAAATTAATCTGATCCAATGGAGAATGGCGGTTGCCGGCTTTATTCCCTCCATATATGGGCCAGTCCACTGAATAATTGTTTTTTGATTCGCAGGAGATTAGTGATAAGATGATCCATATCAGCAGGTTATTTTTTGTTCGAAACGATCTGTTTTTTAGAATGGTCATTCAGGATTTATTTGACAGGTATAGAACTGATAAGTTATTTTCCAGGTGACTGTTTCACCCGGATTTATTTTCAGGTGGATATAGGGTTCCGGACAAAAAGTCTTTGCGCTGGCCCAGAATATCAGCTTCGATATCGGCCGGTCTGCTGTAATATGAATACCCGCGCCTGTTTTGTGATTTTCAATCCGGATATCATAATCTTTTGCTGATTGACCATATCCTTCCAGAACAGTATAGGCCTGTTCGTTTTTTGCGAATGGTCGCTTAACAACGATCCGGTTACTCATGATGGAAACCATTTCTCCCAATCCCTGGCCCTCTTTTTTTTCTGTCAGCGGAAATGTAAAATCGATTTCATAGGGCGGCGAAGTATGCTGACTGTCAATCAGAAAAAAATTGTGATCATATACCGTGGTTTCAATGACTCTCCTGCCGGTATTTTTTAATTTATGTATCAATACCATGTCAGATTTGTTCTTCGGCAGGATTTCAGTTTTTTTATATTCATAAGCATATCCGCTGTCACGCAGTGAGTGTGAAAATTCAACGCGATCAGATTTTATGTTCAGTTTCCATTTCCCGGGATTTAATATTTTATAATACAGGTAAGGCGAATAGATACTATCCTGCTTTTTTAATACGCCGACTCCGATTATTATAAAATGTCCGCCTGCAGGAGATTCATCAAATCCAAGTGGAGAAAACGCCTCCACAGGTCCCATCACCGCATGGTGAAGTGTCGGATCATATTTTTCGAACCATTGACCGGAAAAAGAATGTCCCCCGAATTTTATTTCTGCATTCACAGCCGACCAGTCAAATCGGGTACCGCGGTAATAACCTGTGACTGCGTCCGGCAGGTAAATGCGCGCCTGCACGATTCCATTGGAAATCTCCGTTTGCGGAAACTGTGAAAATGCGGCCTGGCTTACTGCGTTCAATAGCAGTGAGCAGATCAGGGAAGCGAGCACTGTATTCATCAGGGTCTGATAATGGTTCCATCTCTTTTTCTGATCGTCCAGCGGCCAGCATGATTATTGATCGGATATTTTGCAGCCATTTTTTCGTCGATGTCCACTCCGAGTCCCGGCGCTTCATTCACATAGAAATATCCTTTTTTTAATTCCGGTGTACCTGGAAAGACTTCTCGCAGTTTATCGGAGAATTCGACGGATTCCTGGACTCCGAAATTCCAGATGGCCAGATCCACATGACATTGCGCAGCATGTCCTACGGGAGAAACATCGCCCGGCCCATGCCATGCTGATTTTACGTTGAAGAATTCTCCCAGCCTCGCAATTTTCATGGCGGGCGTGATTCCGCCGACCTGTGAGAGATGGCAGCGGATGTAATCAAATGAATGACTGGCCATGGCGCTGACAAACTCATTTGGATTATTAAATAATTCGCCCATGGCGAAGGGCACGCTGGTGCTCATCCGAAGTTGACTAAACCAGTCCATATTTTCAGGTGACACCGGGTCCTCGATAAAATACGGATTATATTCTTCCAGTCTTCTGCACATATTGATCATGTTCATTGGTTGCACACGCTCGTGGGTGTCATGTAACAGTTCGACATTTTCACCGCATTGTTTTCTCACTTCCTTAAACATCCTGGGAACTGCCAGCAGATATGCGTTTTCATCCATGAAATCATCGGTCGCGCTGCCAAATCCTGCATCTTTGAAATCTGGTTTCTCGGCGAGATATAATGAGCCGTAGCCTCCCTGCTGAATCCGCACATATCGAAAACCCTGATCCATATATTTCTGAACATTCACAGCGACTTCTTCGGGTGATTTCCCATCTGCGTGTGCATAGCAGTCAACTGCAAACCTGGATTTGCCGCCGAGCAGCTGATATACCGGCATATTGGCTCTTTTCCCTTTGATATCCCAGAGTGCCTGATCCAGTCCGCTGAGGGCATTGTTTAACACCGGGCCATTTCTCCAGTAAGAACTCACAAAAAAAGACTGCCACATGTCTTCTATGTTATCTACATCTTTTCCAACGCAGAAATCCGGCATGTAGTTATTGATAGCGGCTACCACCACTTCGGCACGCTGGGTAAACGTGGCGCAGCCAAGTCCATACAACCCGGGTTCTGTAGTTTCCACTTTTACAACGACGAGATTGGCTCCCTGTGGCGCGGTCCCAATTGCTTTTACGCTTCTGATTTTAAGGGCCGGTAAGCTGCCGCCGGTATAAGGCGTTTTGGGAATACCCGCGGCTCTGACTGATGGCATGCCTCCGAATATGCCTAAAACGCCGGAGGCCGTTCCTATTCCAAGTGCTTTTAATATCGAACGCCGGTCACAGTCAGGGAAGGTTTTTTTGTTATACATTTTTTTAATTATTGAAATCGATGTGTGCAAGAAACACGTGGCCGGTTAACCAGGGCTTTAATTATCAATTAATTTTTAATAATTCTTCGGTATAATTGAATTAATACCGCAGTTAATCAATTATTAGTGCAGGAATTAATCCCCGGAAAGTATTTTGTAGGACTTAAAAAAATTTCAACTTCTTTTGGTTTAAGTAGAGTAGGCGCTCCAATAATATATTGACACTGCTCCACGGGGAATGTCTCTACATTCCCCTTTTTTAATCTGCTGAAATACGGATCCCCGATCAATCTGTTGAGATAAATTTCGAAATCGTCAAAAAAAAGAATAATTAATTTTTTAATTAATCAATTATTAGCAGTTCCGTTAATGACCTGCCCCGTTATTTGTGCTTTAATCATCAAAACGACTGCTTGATATGAAAAAACTTCCTTTACTGGTGTTATTGGTGTTTGGCCTTTATGTTCACGGTTTCTCTCAAAGCCGGTTAATAAAAGGTAAGATCACTGATGACCACGGCAAACCCCTTGCCGGCGCAAGCGTTAATGTTAAGAATACCACGACCTCCACATTGACAGATTCATCCGGAAATTTTGAGATTGCAGTGGCCGGCAAAGCAAAAGAAGATTTGGTCGTGTCTTTTGTTGGTTTTTTAGGTACTGAACTGGCTGTCGGGAAAGGCAGTTATTTCGAAATCCAGCTAAAACATAATGTCCAGACATTAAATGATGTGATCGTTGTTGGTTATGGAACGCAACGCAAGCGGGACGTTACCGGTGCAATCAGTACCGTAAGACCCGAAGAAAATGAACACCGGCCGCTGGTGAAAGTGGAACAGGCTCTTCAGGGCACCGCACCCGGTGTTGCTGTTCAGAGTTCCAACGGGATGCCGGGAAATCCGTTGAGTGTCCGTATCCGGGGTACCAATTCAATAACCGGAAGCAATGAACCATTATATGTCATAGACGGATATATTGGCGCAACGATCGGGAGTATCAATCCTGCCGACATTGAGTCGCTTGAAATTTTAAAAGATGCATCTGCCAGCGCCATCTACGGATCCAGGGCATCCAATGGTGTTGTCATCATAACAACGAGGGCGGGTCACGACGGAGTTCCGAGGATCAATGTGGGCGCCTGGTTTCAGAAACAGGAAATTGCGAAGGATCTGGATTTAATGGATGCTTACAATTTTGCCAATACCGTAAATATTCAGAATGCAGCAGTGAATCTTCCACCCGGTTTCACACAGGCACAGCTGGACGGTTTCAAGACCAATCCGGGAACGGACTGGCAGAAAGCCCTGCAGCAAAAACCGCTGGTTCAGAATTATGACGTCTCAGTATCCGGTGGTTCCTCCCACATGAGTTATTTCGTTTCTTTTAATTATCTCGATCAGCCGGGTCTGATCCTGAACCAATATTATAAAAGAGGAAGTTTAAGATCCAACCTGGATTTTAAAATCAATGATAAACTGGATCTGAAATTCTATCTGCTCACCGCCATTCCCTCAAGCAGGAACACAGCCTATGTGGGGGATACCGGAGATCCTTTTCCTTCAGCAGCCTTCTGGGATCCAACCAAACCGGTCGTGGATCCGACAACCGGGAAACTCACCTTGACATCCCAATATGGTACGTTGAATGTGAGTCCTGTGGCGCAAGCTACCAATCAGAAAGTGGATGCAAACTCGGTCGATGCCATTGGTACAGGTGTACTGACCTATCATATTTTGAAAAACCTCTCGTTTACTTCTTCCAACTCTTATGAGTCACAATGGGGCTGGACACGTTCCCTGTTTGGACTCGGTACCAGCCAGACCGTTATTAACGGTTTGTCTTCAGGATATGCCAATGGAAATACAACATGGTACAGTGCTTTCCAGACCAGTAACTTCCTTACCTATAATTTACTCTTCGGTGATCATGCGTTAACACTGACAGGCCTCTACGAATATCAGCTCGGCACCAATCAGAACATAAACGCAACAGCATCCAATCTCTCTACTTATGCGCTTGGATATTATAACCTGGGAGTTGGCCAGACACAGGCAACTACCTCCGGCTATTCATCCAGCGAACTGCAGTCATTTATGGGCAGGATCAACTATTCTTACAAAG
>Ga0206929_1092_pt1 | contig 22381 bp, 19 predicted proteins | sample Alteio_BWOrgHeat_19_FD_152929 | JGI IMG/M metagenome (GOLD analysis project Ga0206929, IMG submission 152929) | Enriched cells from forest soil in Barre Woods Harvard Forest LTER site, Petersham, Massachusetts, United States -... | ecosystem: Environmental > Terrestrial > Soil > Temperate forest >...
TATTCTTTTTTTGAGGTCCGTATGGAAAGTGTGCGGACTGGCAGAAAATTTAGGCATTTGCATGATAACACTCTTTAACTTAAAATCGCAGCAAAGTTATTGCTTTTAATTGCTTTAGCACTGTTAAATAACGATGGAAACGAGGAGTTTATGCACATCATGTGTCAAATTGTACAAAAGAATCCAGACTGTCTATCCCTATCATTTTCCTTGATATAAACCCCTCTGCGTACTTTACCCCGATCATTTTACCACACATCTGGGCCCTTCCTATCACAGAATCGAGGAATTCGGGCGAAGATAGGTCTTGGAATGAAATTGTGACTGATATGCCCCGATCGCCTCCAGTTTCCTGTCAAAAACAGGTGAAACGTCATATACAAAACTGGGCTCATAAAACCGCTCCTGAATGAAGTGAAATACATATTTGGGGCGCCAGTGCTCCTGCTCGAGCCCCTCGTCATCACGCGTCGAGATCTTTCTGAGACCGCTTAAAAAGCAGCTGTCTGAAATCAGATGGCCTGCCCGGCCATGATCCGGGTGCCGGTCCTCCAGAGCACTGGAAAGAACAATTTCGGGCCGGTATTTGCGCAATGCCCGGATCAGTTTTCTTTGGTTTACTTCATCATTCAGAAAAAACCCGTCGGGCATACCAAGGTTTTCACGAACATCCAGTTGCATTATACGGGATGCAGCTTCCGATTCCTGCTGACGGATTTCAGCCGTTCCCCGGGTTCCCAGTTCTCCTCTTGTCAGATCGACGACACCCACCGTTTTTCCATGCAATTTTTCCATCATGAGGGTGCCCGAGCAACAAAGTTCAACGTCGTCGGGGTGCACCGCTATTGCGAGTACCTGAATTTTTTTCATGCCGCAAATTATAATAAGTTAACCAGAGTTTTCGGCCCGCGATCGGGTGGAAGATTATCCAAATATGCATAACTTTGCACTCCAAAATTATCTAATCATCTTCATTCAAAATTTATTTCTATGGCCTATGATGTAGTCGTGCTTGGCAGCGGTCCCGGTGGTTATGTTGCTGCCATCCGCGCATCTCAATTGGGTTTTAAAACAGCCATTATTGAAAAAGAGAGCCTGGGGGGTATTTGCCTGAACTGGGGTTGTATCCCAACAAAAGCGCTTTTAAAAAGTGCCCAGGTATTTGAAGATATCAAACATGCAAAGGACTTTGGTATTGAGGCCAGCGGAAAACCGGACTTTCCTGCCGTCATCAAACGCAGTCGCGGAGTAGCAGATAAGATGAGCCGTGGTGTGCAGTTTCTGATGAAAAAAAATAAGATCGACGTGGTCATGGGATTTGGAAAACTAAAGGCCAAGGGTCAGTTGGAAGTAACAGGGGCCGATGGCAAGTCGCAAATCGTAGAGGGTCGTCATATATTAATAGCCACCGGCGCGCGCAGTCGTGAACTGCCGAGCCTCAAGCAGGACGGTAAAAAAATTATTGGATATCGCGAGGCGATGAATCTGCCCGTTCAGCCAAAAAGCATTATTGTCGTAGGAAGTGGTGCCATCGGGGTGGAATTCGCTTATTTCTATAATTCCATAGGAACCAAGGTGACCATCGTTGAATTCCTGCCGCGGATCGTTCCTGTGGAGGATGAAGATATTTCGAAAGAACTTGAAAAATCTTACAAAAAATCCGGTATCGAAATTTTGGTCAACAGTGAAGTAACCAGCGTGGATACAAGCGGCGCCGGTGTAAAAGCAAAAGTGAAAACAGCCACCGGAGAACAAATACTCGAAGCGGATATCTTGCTGAGTGCAATTGGTATTGCGGCAAATATTGAAGGGATCGGACTGGAAACACTGGGCGTAAAAACTGATAAAGGAAAGATTGTCGTTGACAAATTTTACAATACCAATGTAGCCGGACTCTATTCTTTCGGAGATTGCGCCCCGGGTCAGGCACTTGCCCATGTGGCTTCCAAAGAAGCGATTATTTGTGTGGAAAATATCGCCTTCCAGGAAAAAAAATACGCGCACGCTCCTGAACCCATCGATTATAATAATGTGCCGGGATGTACTTATTGCACACCGGAGATTGCATCAGTCGGGTTTACAGAAAAACAGGCTAAGGATGCGGGTTATGAAGTCAAAGTCGGGAAATTTCCACTGAGCGCTTCCGGAAAAGCATCCGCTGCAGGACATACGGAAGGTTTCATCAAAGTGATCTTTGATGCAAAATACGGGGAATGGCTGGGCACACATATGATCGGATATAACGTAACAGAAATCATCATCGAAACAGTTGTCGGACGTAAATTGGAGACCACGTATCATGAAGTGCTCGATAGTCTTCATCCGCACCCAACCATCAGCGAAAGCGTGAAAGATGCAATCGAAGCTGCGTATGGGGAAGCGATACACCTTTAAAGCGTAAAGCCTAAAGCCTAAAGCGTAAGCGTAAAGCCTAAGGCGAAAAGCGTAAAGTTTAAAGCTTTAAGCTTAAAGCTTAAAGCAGTTTTTAATGGTTAATTGTTAATGGTAAATGATATAAAATCACACATTAATGATTAACCATTTTATTTACTGAAAATTAATTATCTCATTGGCTTTAAGCTTTGCGCTTTCAGCCTTAAGCTCAAAGAATGCTTCCACTATCAGTTTGGGAATCCGAAAGTTTCTTTGCGCCCAAAGATTTCATTGTCATTGGCAGCGGATTTACAGGCCTGTGGTCGGCATACTACCTGAAGAAGCGTTATCCCGATAAGTCGGTAGTCATTCTCGAAAGAGGAATCATTCCGAGTGGCGCAAGCAGCCGCAATGCGGGCTTTGCCTGCTTCGGCAGTTTTACGGAACTTGAATCAGATATGGATCAGCATGGTGAACATGAAATGCTGGAGCTGGTAGAAATGCGTTATAAGGGCCTTGAAAAAATCCGTAAGAAATTCAGCGCAGACAGGATCGGTTACGAAAATCTCGGAGGATATGAATTGGTTTCACCCGCCCGGTTTCCGGATATGAATATTCTGAGAACCAGGATTGATAACCTCAATAATCAATTAAAAAATATCACAGGGAAACAAAAAACTTTCCAGCTTAACGATTCAAAAATAAAGTCCTTCGGTCTGGGCGGATCACACCACCTGATTGAAAATAAAATGGAATCCCAATTACATTCCGGCAAACTGCTGGAGGCGCTCGTTCAACTGGTAAATTCCGAAGGCATTACCATATTGACGCAGGTAGACGTAAAAAAAATGCAGGTCCTGTCAGACCGTGTGGAATTAGAATCAAACCTGCCCCTTACTTTACGTGCCGAACAGGTACTGGTTTGCACAAATGCTTTTGCAAAAACATTATTGCCGGACCTGGATATTCTGCCGGCCCGCGGCCAAATAATTTTAACCGAACCGATTGAAGGCCTTAAAATAAAAGGGACCTTTCATTATGATGAAGCATTTTACTATTTCCGCAACCTGGACAATCGCTTATTATTGGGCGGTGCAAGAAACAAATTCTTAACGGAAGAAGAGACTTTTTCTGTGGATACTTCAGAACACATTCAGGACGAATTGGAACGGTTTCTGCGGGAAATTGTATTACCGGGCATTCCATATAAAATAAACTTTCGCTGGAGTGGAACGATGGGGATCGGCCGGGAAAAAAAACCCATCGTTCAAAAAATCAGCGACCGCGTATTTTGCGCTGTCCGGATGAGTGGTATGGGTGTCGCACTTGCACCTCAATTAGGGAAAAAAGTGGCAGGTCTGATGTGATAAAGTACACTGGAAAAGTGGGTTTGTTCGCATATTGTTCGCATATTCTTCGCATATTGTTCGCCGGGCTTAGCGAAGAATGGGCGGTCAATCTGCAAAGTACCAGATCACGAATAATTACTTATTATGCAATATTGACAGTATTTCCTGTCTTAGGCTACATAATGATCCCGGCAATGGTAGCCGAGAGATAGGAGGCCATGGTTCCGCAGAATAAGGCCCTCAGACCCAATTTCGCCAGGTCCGCCCGCCTGCCGGGGGCTATGGCGCCGATACCGCCGATCTGCATGCCCACGCTGCTGAAATTTGCAAATCCGCAAATAGCGATACTGACAATCAAAAGGCCTTTTTGTGACAAGATGGGTACAGCCCCGGAGGTCAGGCTCTTGAAAGCAACGAATTCATTCACGGTAAGTTTTTGCCCGAGTAAAGTGGCGGCATTGCTGATATCTACGGGAGGTATTCCCATCGACCAGGCAAAAGGATAAAATACTTTTGAAAAGATCCAGTTAAGGCTCAGATTAAATGAAGGATTAAACAGATGGCCCGTCTTCAAAAGCAAATAATCCACGATGGCAATGGTGGCGATAAATCCGATCAGCATGGCAATCACATTCATGGCGATCTTAAATCCTTCTCCGGCGCCATGTGTAATGGCGTCCAGCATATTTACATAACGACTGGTAACTTTCAATTTAACCGTTCCCATCGTTTCGCTGACTTCAGTTTCCGGCCACACGATTTTTGAAATGACCAGTGCACCCGGCGCCGCCATGAGACTGGCCGTAATTAATTTGGGTGCCAGATCCAGTCCCGCCTGCGCGCCCATATTGGCATACACTATTAAAATGCCGCCGGCAATACAGGCAAGACTTCCCGACATACTTGCAAGCAATTCACTTTTCGTCATACCGGGTAAGTAGGGTTGTATTAGAACCTGCGCTTCGATCTGGCCCACAAAGGCACTCGCGACATTACTGAGCGCCTCGGCGCCACTGACGCGCATGATCACGTTCATGGCCTTTGCGATGACAGCAATGATGCGCTGCATAATACCAACATGGTATGACATCGCCACCAGGGCGCATACAAAAATGATGGTGGCAGTCACGTTAAAAGCGAAAACAAATCCACCCGTTGCATAATCTATAACTCCTCCCCCTTTCGCCGGTACGGCAAGGCCCCCATAAACAAAAGCAGCTCCCTGAAAAGCAAATTGCTCCAGCTTTCCCATCGCCTTTCCGAGCAGCTTAAAAAAATAGATTACCGGCGCTACTTTCAGAACCAGTATGCCGATCAATAATTGAAGTGTTATTCCTGATAAAACCAGACGGATATTGATCCTTCGCCGATTGTTGGAAAATAAAATGGCGAGAGCCAGGATAAGTACGATCCCTGTCAATCCCTGAAATCTTTGCATGCGTCAATTTGTATATGGAAGATAATGGAATTACCTAATAAATAAATGCGGCAGCATGGAAGGCCGTTTCCTTCTTAAATTTGCAGTGTAAACAATGGTACTATATGGGAACGGAACAGATTCAGGAAATAGTAAATAGCCAGCAGGATGTGATGCTTCGCCAAATAGGTGAAAAGATAATAAACAAAGAACGAATTTTTTTCGGTGAGGCCGTGCTGCTTTTTGAAAGGGCCGGGCTTGCTTTTACGGGAGCCCTGGCAAATTATAAACGCGAATCAATACATGGCAATAAAACTTATTTCAACCGCAATTTTCATATTGAGCCAACGAACGTTTGCGTGTTTTCCTGCGCGTTTTGTTCTTACTCGAGGTTATACGCCCATCGTGATGAAGGCTGGGAACTGAGTATCGACCAGATGATGGATATGGTAAAAAAATATGACGGCAAACCCGTGACTGAAGTGCATATCGTAGGAGGTGTTCATCCGAAAATGAACCTTTACTTCTTCGTGGAACTGTTACAGAAAATTAAAGTCCACCGGCCCGGTCTTCATATCAAGGGTTTTACTGCCGTTGAACTGGATTATATGTTCCGCAAGGCCAAACTTTCGATTGAAGAAGGCATGAAAACTTTACATGAAGCAGGCCTTGATTCCCTTCCCGGAGGTGGCGCGGAGATCTTCGACCCGTCAATCAGGAAACAGATTTGCGACGACAAAGTGAATGCGGATGGATGGCTGGATATTCACCGTCATGCGCATCTTTTAGGCATGCATACAAATGCAACGATGTTATATGGGCATATTGAAAATTATGGTCATCGCGTGGATCATATGGAAAGGCTCAGAACATTGCAGGATGAAACGGGCGGATTCAATACTTTCATACCATTAAAATTCCGAAATAAAGGAAACGACATGAGCCATGTGGCGGAATCCTCTGTCGTAGAGGACATGAAAACCTACGCGGTCAGTCGTTTATTTATGGATAATTTCCCGCATATAAAAGCCTACTGGCCCATGCTCGGCCGGCAAAGCGCACAGTTAACGCTATCATTTGGTGTGAATGATCTGGACGGCACCATTGATGACTCCACAAAGATTTATTCAATGGCGGGTTCTGAAGAGCAGCATCCTTCTCTTTCTACGGCTGAATTGGTAGCACTGATTAAGCAGGTTAAACGGGAGCCCGTTGAGAGGGACACACTTTATCGCGAAATCAAAAATTATAAGGATATGGATCTGTCTATAATGGCCTCCAGTCCCCTGTATAATTAATTATCTTTTATTTTCCACGTACGCTCATAGCAATACGACTGTCTTTCGCTTTCAGGGAGTCTGCTGCGTCAGAGGCATACTGCGCGAAATCCGAGCCAAAGCCTTCGGCTCCGGTGATCTGACCGGAAATTACTCCTTCTCTCTTTAAAGCCGCAGCAATAGCTTCTGCACGATTTTCCGAAAGCGTGCTGTTTAATACACTGTCACCACCCTTTTCATTAAAACCTGCGATTTTTATCCGGGCTGAGGGAAACGATTTCAGAATAACAGCGACATTTTCGATCTGAGCCATACTTTCTTTCGTTATAACAGCCGTGCCTGCATTAAATTTTACCTGATCAAAACCAAAAAGGAATCTTCTGGACGGCTTGCTATTCGGATCATTGAAAAATTTGGCGAGCTGATCTTCCATACTTCCCTTTTTCAGATATAATAATTTCCCGTCGGGAAGTTTTACAGAATAGCGCTCATCCTGAGGGATTACTTTGTCCGAAATGGTTGCTTTGTCCGCAATGGTTGCTTTGGCCGTAATGGTATCTTTAGCCGGCATGATCTGTTGAACATTGGGCACCGACGCTATTTCTTCAGGTTGCTCCCTGATCAGAAAATACCAGATCGCACCCGCAGCCACTACTAATATTACAACGGGTATTACCCAGTTAATCTTCTGTTTTTCACGAGTGGTTTTGGGTTCTATGCCGGCAAATTTCTCAGATAAACCGGAGAGGTGCTCAAATCCCACGATACCTTCCAGGAATATTCCTGCGGGTAATTGATTAAGCGTTTTTTTCTTCTCGCCGCTCAAAAAACTACGCAGTCCGTTTACATTCATATTTGTCTCTATAATATATCTGCCCAGGACGCTATAAGCAGCGGGAGCAACAATACTTAACAGAGAGGAGGCTGATTTGCTGCTGATTCCTGCATAGCCTGATATAGCATCTGTTAAGTCGGATATTTTGCCGCCGAACAGGCTTTCTAAATAATCTGCACCTTTATAGTTTGTATTCCACCACCAGGCCAGTGAAGTCTGATTAAAGGGGATTTCTATCTTGGCGGCTTCTTTCGAAAGATTCAGCGTATCAAAGGCGTCCCCAAACTCGGTCCGTAAAATAATTCCGATGAAAACAGAAGGTATAATTCCCTGCATGGCCTGTTGAACACTGGAATTGCTTTCTCCCAGTATGCCCGCCATTTTGTTCAACATTTCACCCGGAAAAACAGCTCTTACCGATTCTATTGGATTAAAGGACATATCAACATGTTAAGATACAAAAATCTAGGTGTACGAATTAAAGGGTATTTGCAGAAAGATAGGGCTAGCGGGGCTTAAATTTAATAAAATTTATCATCCCGAAGTGGCTGACACATATAATCGTTACCTGCTTGACTGTTAATTGCTAGATTTGCAGTTTATGCCAGAAGATCACGTTCATAATCATTCCGGTCATTCACACAGTCATGATGACCACGGTCACGAGGGTCATTCTCACGGTAAAATCATAGCACTCCATTCGGTAAACAGTGCCTTTATTATAGGCATCATCCTGAACCTGTTGTTTGTTGTTATAGAAGCTGTTGTGGGTTTGATGATCCATTCCCTTTCCCTGCTTTCCGACGCGGGTCATAATCTCGCTGATGTAGCCAGCCTGGGATTGTCTCTTTTTGCATTTCGCATGATGAAAGTAAAATCCAACACCGTTTATACCTATGGTTATAAGAAAACAACGGTTTTGGTAGCGCTCCTGAACGGCGGGATTCTTCTGGTATCGATTGGCGCCATCCTGTATGAATCCATCCACCGCCTGATCCTGCCGGAACCACTGCCAGGCAAGACGATTTCGATCGTTGCAGCCATCGGCATAGTGATCAATGCGGTAACCGCGCTTCTTTTTTTCCGGAATAAGGATTCAGATCTGAATATAAAAGGGGCTTTTCTTCACCTGATGTCAGACGCGGTTGTTTCCGCAGCACTGGTTATTGGAGGTATCATTATTATATATACGCAATGGTATTGGATAGATCCTTTATTGGGTATACTGGTGGCTGTTGTGATCGTTTTCTCAACCTGGAGCCTGTTGAGGGACAGCCTTCGGCTTTCACTGGATGCTGTTCCCCAGGGCATCGATTTGCGTGATGTTCAGTTAGCGATTGAAAAAATCCCCGGTGTACAGGATTTTCATCACATTCATATCTGGGCGCTCAGTACTACCGAGAATGCGCTCACAGGCCATGTTGTATTAAGGAGTGAGATCGGAATGGAAGAGCAGGAAAAAATAAAAAAAGAAATTAAACACCAGCTGCTGCATTACAATATTCAACACGTTACACTGGAAACAGAAACTGAAGAACTGGCATGCGAACCTCAGCGTCAGCCTAATCTTTCAGTAAATCCTTAACGCTGTTTTCCAATTCGGATCCTTCTGCATTGATTGTGCGGATCACGCCATCCTTATCTATCAGGAAAGAAGAGGGTATAAAATTGATACCGTACGTTGCAATCGAGGTTGCGTCCCAGCCCTTGTCGTCAATAACCTGTACCCAGCTAAGTTTGTCATTGCGCACAGCTTTCTTCCAGCTTTTGGTATCCTCGTCCAGTGAAACGCCATAAATTTCAAACCCTTTGTCATGAAATTTATTGTACAATTTTACCAGCCTCGGATTATTGTGTCTGCAGGGCCCGCACCAGCTTGCCCAGAAATCTAACAGTACCACCTTTCCCTTAAATTCTGACAGGGATACAGTTTTCCCGTTCAGATCGGGAAGCGATAAATCGACAGCATTTTGTCCGGGTCTCATTTGTGAAAATAAATTCAGACTTATAATCAGTAAAAACAGTGTGATATAAATTCGGTTCATTTACAGCAATCTTTTTTGGTAAACAAAGACTGAATTACTTTAACGAATACCTGATAAATGGATTGTATCAAATGCATAACCTTTTAAAATTAAACATTAAACTCAGTTTACAAAACTCCAGTAAATTCCCAGCCTGATTTTTAACCCCGCATTGGGATATAATGGAGCTACGAAGTTATTATTGGAAAACCCAAAACCATTTGCCTGGTTTACCTGGGCGGTATTGAGATTTTCCGTACGGAAATACGCCACAAAACTGCGTATCCTGAAATTTAAGTAAGCGGTGATATCAGGCAGCTGTTCCGCAATGGTTGTTTCCTTCTGGGTATAAAACTGACCGATGACGGGCGAATAGCCGTCCGCGGTATACGGACTAAAATATCTGAATTCGACTCCAAATGCGATCACCAGGTTTTTAAATCCCAGTTTTCCTTCATACCCGATCTGTCCGTGCGTAACAAAAAGCGGGATATTGACCGGCGAATTACCAGCCACTTTTTGTACAAATGCCTGCGCTCTGAATATCAGGTGCCTGGTCAGGGCGAATCGTTTGTCGGCAGAAATGATCAGCACATTAAATGGATTGGATTCCTGGCCCGCTAAATAATAGTCGTAGAAATAAGGGAAATTAGTGACGAGGTAATAATTAGCTGTCAGGTTTAACTGGAGTTTTGGCTGGTCATATGATCCGAACAGATGAATAATATTCTCCTTGTTGAAAAAGTTATTTGCCGGAACGCCAAATCCAAAGCTGCTCTCCGTACTCCAGGCCATGGATACCGTTCGGTTCACGTTTTCAAAACCAACCTGTAAAAAGCCCAGATTTTTACTTATCTGGCGTTTCAGGCTGATATAGGCATTGTAATCGCCCGAGTTGAATCCACTCAAGTAAAAGTTTCCAAATGCTTCGATGTCCCATTTTTTATTTCTCGTCTTGTTACGGTATTCGCCGTGCAGAAAAAGATTAAACAGGGAACGCTCTCCTGCATCATAGGTTCCATTCATCGTTTGAAAACTGATTCCGGCTTTCAGGAACTGCTGCGAATTTTTTGAATCCGGGAAAGAATAGAGCGAAAAGTCATTGGTCAGATTATGCCACAAATCACTCAGGTTTACGGTATCCGGAACGGAAATGAAATTCAGCTTTTGTGTATAATAAGCGGGGGCCGGCTGCTGATCATTGAACCGTTGATGATAGGTGGAATAAGAGATGGTCTGTTCAGCACGGAATTTGGGATAAAATAATGGGATCACAACGCTATCATTTACGATAGAATCTTTCAGGCCAATGATATCGTATTGTTGTCTCAGCATGAAAGTTCCCGTAGTGTAATATGATCCTGTTGTAACAGAGGACGCACCGGCAAAGGGGTTGTTGATCACATTATACACGTTCGGATTTCCAATATTGGTGGGAATGTTATACCGGTCAGAAAATCCAATGGAATCCATGTAGGCAACATTTTGAATGCCGGCACTTTCAGCCGCTATCAATTTACTTCCGAGTAAAAGCAGGAATGCCTGGTATCGTTTGTTGTTGGACTGATACCAGGAACTGAAGCGGTAATTATTATGTGTGGTATTCTGATTGCCAAAAGTACCGGGCGAACTGACGAGCCGGTATTCAAAAAAAGCATTCCAGTTTCGGGTGATGTTTTGTGTATGCACCAGGTCGATCATTTGTTCGGAATGAGAGCCCAGCAGATACCCCAGTTCTGAATAAGGTTTGGTGGTATTGTAAAATCGTGATCCTTCCACGGTAAACACATAAGGATCGAGTGCATGCCATCCCCCATCCCATCCGGGTTTCATAAAAGGATGAAAAATCAGGTCATGGGATTCGGTACCGAGATTGCCAAAATCCACATAAGTTGGCGGAAGCGGATACCGCAGGTAGAAATTATATACCTCGGAATCCAGTTTCTGCAGGCGGCTGGAATCAAGGAAACGGAAGTTAACACTGATTGTGTCATCCTTTCGGTGCTGCAATGAATCTTTTCCTCCCCCTCCGCCCATATGACTGTAGCGGGATAATGGATTGCCTTGTCCATTGGCCGCCAGACAACCGATGATTAAAACTATGATAACCAGAATTGCCTTCATGCCAGTTCGCAGAATCGGGAAATTTGCCGGGAAATTAACCAATCCCCGCGGGCTGGAGCTTGATAAAACGTTAATATTCATAAGGATGCCACCAGACCTTTGAAAATGGCCGTGAGTTTTGGCTCTGCCAGCCGGGCTTCATGTAATACTTCTGCATGGGTGATCACATTGTCTGTTTCGCGAATACCCATATCCGTTATAATACTCATGGCAAAAACATCCATACCAAGGTGAACAGCTGCGATGGCTTCCTGCACTGTACTCATGCCAACGGCGTCGGCACCTGCCAGATGCAAAAATTTATACTCGGCACGGGTTTCAAATGTCGGTCCCGTAACGCTCACATAAACACCTTCCTTCACATCGATTCCTTTTTCTGCAGCCAGGGTTTTTGCTTTTTGTATCAGTTGCTTTTTATATGGCTCACTCATATCCGGAAAACGCGGGCCCCTCTTTTCATCATTCGGACCGATCAGAGGATTTACAGTAAACAGACTGATATGGTCCGTTATGATCATTAAATCCCCTACTTTAAAAGCCGGATTCATTCCGCCGGCAGCGTTCGACAGCATCAGAGTCCTGACACCCAGGAATTTCATAAGCCGTACCGGGAAAACAACCTGTTCAACGGCGTATCCTTCATAGTAGTGAAAACGCCCCGCCATGGCCACGATTCTTTTTCCCTCCAGCTTACCAAAAATAAGCTGTCCGCTATGACCCTTTACAGTTGAGACAGGGAAATCCGGTATAGAAGAATAATCAAGCTGGTATTCAATTTCAATTTCTTTTGATAAGTTCCCGATGCCGCTTCCCAGTACGATACCAATCATGGGTTCATGCGGATATAATTTCTTTATAAAGTCAGCCGTTTTTTGCAGCAGGCCAATCTGTTTTTCCGTCATAGTTTACCTTGTATATTCCATGAAAATGGATCGCGCAAAGATAAGTCGTAGGTTCCTATCGGCACATATTATCGGATACGTGTATGGCGCAGTTCCAGCAGGTTTAATCCATTGGCCTCAAAACCGGTCACTGCCGGATTTACCAGATGAATGACCTGATCGTACCAAAGGGGCACCACAGGTGCATCGAGAATCATGATCTGATCCATTTTCCGGTATAGATTATACCGTATGCTGTCGTTGTTTTCTATCAGTGAATTTCTGTAGAGTTCATCGAACCGGGGATTCTTGTACCGCGTGTAATTGGGAGGCGCCGGATTTTGTGAATAAAAAACGCTCAGGTAATTTTCGGCATCGGGATAATCACCGATCCAGCTGCCCCTGAAAAACAGTGCCTGCGATTTGGCAGTCTCTTCCAGTAACAGACTTTTCTGTGTAATGTCTATCTGCACCCTCATCCCGATTTCTTCCAGTTGTCTGATTATAAAACCGGCCAGATCAGCATATGTATCGATGGTTTTGAGCGTAATCAAAGGCAGCCCTGATCCGTTGGGAAATCCGGCTTCCGCCAGCAGCACCCGCGCTTTCACGGGATCATAATGATATCCATGTACCCTGGACGAATCAAAACTTGGAAGTCCCGGAGGGATAAATCCACTTTCTGCGGGTGTACCAATAGAATTACGCAGATACATCATCATTTTTCTTCTGTCGAATCCATAATTGATGGCCTGACGGATTTTCAACAATCTCAAGGGAGAGTTTTTTACTGCCGGCAGACTGCTGTCCACGACAATACCAAGATATTCGGTGTTGAGATAAGGGCTGGTGGACAGGTTGATCTTTCCTATCCAGTCTTTTTTCAGCTGCCCTTTTTTATTCAGCACTTCATCTTTAAATGAAGGATCGATATCGTTCATAAAATCCAGGCGGCCCTGCTGGAGCAGTAAAAATTCGGTGGCGCGGTTATCGAAAAAACTGATCTTGATGGCATCCAGGTATGGAAGCGATACGCCTGCACTGTCTTTTTCAAAATAATTTTCATTTTTGAGCAGAATCAGATCCTGTCCCTCTTCCCAGCTTTTAAATTGAAAGGGACCAGTACCACAGGGATGACTGCGAAAATTCTTCCCATATTTTTCCACCACTTCATGCGGAACGATTGAACAATACTGCATGCTGAGTAAACCCAGCATGGGATGAAAAGGAGTCAGCAGATGAAGTTCAAAGGTTGAATCATCCGGCGCGCTGAACGCTTCGGTTCCTGAAATCCGCTCATTGAAAATCCAGGCACCGCTGCTGGCGGTTCTTTTATCAACTATGCGCGAAAGACTGTAAACGATATCCGACGCAATGAAACGGCGACCACGGCCATTGGGAAATGCATCGTTGTTATGAAAAAATACATCCCTGCGAAGATGAAAACGGTAGGTTTTTTTATCATCAGAGATATCCCAGGATGTAGCAAGCGAAGGCACGATATTCAATCCGGCATCCGTCTGTACGAGGGTATTATACAGTTGGTGATCAGGCCAGATGACGGACTGGTTTTTCGCAAATGCGGGATCCAGGCTCGCGATGCCGGTAGGCTCATTATACCGAAAGGTTTTTTTATTACTGGTTGAAACCGGATGACAGGCGGTGATTGAAAAAACCGCGGTTATGATAAAAATAAAGACCTTTCCTTTGTTATAAATAATTTTCATCCGGGTACGAAAATCGCAATTATGATTCATCAGGCGAAAAAGGTTTTTATATTCACATTGTTTTGCAACATGTTGTTTTTATTTGTATCTGCGCAACAGGATAAACCGCAGTTCACACATGCAGATACATTGCGCGGATCAATGAATGCAGAACGTGCATATAATGTGCTAAAGTATGATCTCACTTTTATTCCGGATTTTAATACCCAATCGATCCGCGGTAAAAATATTATAACATATATTGACTCAGGTCTTCATCAAATGCAAATTGACCTGCAGACGCCGCTGGAAATAGACAGCATTATACAGGACGGGAAATATCTCTCTTTTCAAAGAGAGGGCAATGCGTTTCATGTTGCTGTAAACGCCGACGGCCGGCAAAAAATCTGTCTGACCTGTCCCAGAAAACTCACAATATTTTATCACGGAAATCCGCAGATTGCAGTGCATCCTCCATGGGGCGGTGGATTCATATTCACAAAAGATTCTCTCGGACGTCCATGGATGAGTGTGGCCTGTGAAGGTACCGGAGCCAGCGTTTGGTATCCCTGCAAAGATTATCTGGGCGATGAACCCGACAGTGGCGCGCGCTTAACCATGATCGTTGCTGACAGCCTGGTGGCCATCGGCAACGGACGGCTCTTAAACAGGACCTCAATCGGCAAAGGGCTTACTGCATGGACCTGGGTTGTTACGAGTCCGATCAATAATTATGACATTATTCCCTATATCGGCAAATATGTGAACTGTAAGAAAACGTACTATGGACAAAAAGGCAATCTGGATTGCAGTTTCTGGGTGTTGGACTATGACCTGAAAAAAGCAAAAAAACATTTCCTGGGAGTGGATTCGATGCTGAGTTGTTTTGAGTATTGGTTCGGCCCCTACCCTTTTTACGAAGACGGATATAAGCTCGTACAGGCTCCTTATCTCGGCATGGAACATCAAAGCAATATTGCCTATGGAAATGATTTTCTCGAAGGATACCATGGTAAGGACTTATCCGGAACGGGATGGGGAATGAAATGGGATTTTATTGTGGTGCACGAGAGCGGACACGAGTGGTTCGGCAACAATATCACCTGCAAGGACCTCGCGGATGAGTGGATACATGAATCGTTCACCAATTACAGCGAGACACTGTATACCGGATTTTTTTTCGGAAAGAATGCAGGAGATTCATATTGTATCGGTACGCGGAAGGGAATTGAAAATCTGCTTCCGATCATCCAGTATTACGGGGTGAATCACGGACCCGAAGGAACGGATGAATATTATAAAGGCGGTAATATGATTCACACGATCCGGCAGGTAATTCACAATGATGAATTATTCCGGCGGGTGATGCGTGGTTTGAATCAGAATTTTTATCACCAGACGGTTACGGCCCTTGATATACAGAATTATATAAATAAAACATCCGGCATCGATTTCACGCCCGTTTTTGATCAATACCTGCGAACCAAAAACATTCCGGTGCTGGAATACAAAATCGAAGACCGGGTACTGAGTTATCATTGGACAAACTGTAATGCGGATTTCAATATGCCGGTGCGGGTAGATATCGGCGGTGAACGATGGCTTAAACCCGTCGCGGAATGGAAAAAAGAAAAACTATCCAAAGATGCCAATCCTGTTTTGGTGGTAGACAGGAATTTTTACATTCTGGTAAGAAATTCGGGCCCTAACTCCTAGCCGGATCATTTGATCCAAAACCATCATCTTTGCAGCGCAACATTTCGGGCTATGAGCGACATTCGGAGGCAAAGCATTCTTTCTTCGGGTATTATTTACCTCGGCTTTGCGCTGGGTTTTTTAAATACTTATCTGTTTACAAGACAGGGAGGATTTACACAATCTGAATACGGTCTCTATGGAACTTTTATGGGTGTGGCGAATATCATTACTTCTTTTGCCAACCTCGGTATGCAGGCATATATCCTGAAATTTTATCCCTATTACCAGGACAATCTGAAAGTGCGTGATAATGATATGCTGACCTGGGCATTTGTTACATCCATTTTTGGTTTCATCATGGTTTTGTCGGCAGGTTTTATTTTTAAAGACCTGGTTGTCAGAAAATTTTCAGAACACTCTCCTGATTTTGTAAAATATTATGCCTGGGTATTTCCACTGGGATTTGGTCTCACGATGTATTCTATTCTTGAAGCTTATGCCTGGCAACTGAAAAAATCAGTACTTACCAGTTTTCTGCGGGAAATGTTGTTCCGGATCATTACCAGCGTACTGGCCATACTTTTCTTTTTACACTGGATATCAAATTTTGGTTTGTTCATCAGACTTTTTTCATTGACCTATATTTTACTGGCCCTGATATTACTGATCATTCTGATCCGTAATGGTGAAATTCATCTTACACTGAGGATCAGCCGGGTGTCAAAAAAATTTTACAGGAAAATAGTTTTGCTTAGTTCGTTCATCTGGAGTGGTGGGTTGATACAGAATGTGGCCGTCGTTTTTGACCTGATTGTTATTTCTGCAGTGATCCCAAACGGGCTTGCCTGGGCAGGTATTTTCAGTCTTGCCCAGAATATTGCAAGCCTCATACAGGCGCCGCAACGTGGAATTATAGCTGCTTCGATCAGTCATTTGTCAAGAGCCTGGAAGGACAAGGATATGGCAAGGATCCAGCGCATCTACCAGCGGTCTTCCATCAATCAATTGATTTTTGCCAGCGGCATATTTGTGTTGATTTGGCTCAATTTTATCGACGGTGTTAAAAACTTTCACTTACAATCTGCTTACAATCAGGCCAAGCCTGTTTTTTTATTTCTCGGCCTTTGGCGAATCATTGATATGGGAACCGGCGTGAATTCCCAGATCATCGGAACTTCCACGCTCTGGCGTTTTGAATTCTTTACCGGGATGATCCTGCTGGCTATTACATTACCGCTGAACTATGTGCTCGCCAAAAAACTGGGTGTGGTGGGACCCGCCATCGCCACGTTGATTTCCTATACTATTTATAATGCTATCCGGTATATTTTTCTTCTTAAGAAATTCGGGTTACAGCCCTTTAACTACAAAACCGGATTGACATTATTGCTCGCTCTGGCGGGTTATTATTGCAGTTATATCATTTGCAGAAATATCCATGGATTTGCAGCCATGGCCCTTCGGAGTATATTGTTTCTGATTATATATGGGGGTGGTGCGCTATTGTTAAAATTATCACCGGATGTGATACCCGTTTGGAATACTTTGAAAAAGAAATTGTCGATTCCTTATCTTCGCACCCGCAAATAAGCAAAGTTCTTTAACATGATCACGAGACGAAACATCAGGGTCAAAATAATGCAAACCCTGTACTCGCTGGAAGCACAGGAAAATCAAAAAACCGCAGATGCGCTGAGGATCCTGCAAAAGCATTTTGACCAGTCCAGGCAATTGCTCATTTACCTTATCTACTTTCTGACCGAACTCGCACGATACGCTGAAACAGATTCTTTACGGCGGTCGGCCAAGCACCTGCCCACGGAACACGACAAGAACGTCAATACCAAATTAGCCGGTAACCAGTTACTCTGGAAAATGCTGGAGCAGGAGTCTTACCTGAGAATGGCAAAGAAAGACAAACCTGAATTGCATGATCACGCGGATATGGTTCGCAAGTTATACCTGGAGCTGAAAGAAACCGAAGATTACAAATCCTATATTTCAGAAAACACACGTGATAAAAAACCGGAAAAAGAAATCCTTGAATTTATTTTTAATGATTTCATGCTGGCCAATGAATCGTTTGAATCACATCTTGAAGAAATATTCCCGAACTGGGGCGATGACGCAGAAATGATGCAGAAGCTGGTTACCGGTTATCTGAATAAGACAAGCGCCTTTAATTTTGAAGAAATTGTGAGCCCGGATAAGGCAACCTTTGCCCGAGAATTGCTGACCGCAGCGATAGAAAAGAAAGAAGTAAGCATGGAGCTGATCCGGCCTAAATTGAAGAACTGGGATGCGGAACGTATCGCCACCCTGGATATGATTTTTATGCAAATGGGAGTTTGCGAATTTCTTTTTTTTGAAACCATCCCTCCGAAGGTTACCATTAACGAATATATTGACCTGGCAAAAGAGTACAGCACACCACTGAGCGGACAGTTCGTTAACGGGATACTTGATAATATTCATAAGGATCTGATGGCGTCGAACCGAATGCATAAAGTGAATTTTAAAGCCTCCTGACGATGTATGATTTTTTATATAGGTTTGCAAATAATACTGACAGATGCGCGCTTTAGTTCTGGTTTTAATTATGGGTTCATGGCTGACCTCATGCAGGCAGAGCGATGTGAAAACAAATGCCGGATCTTCCATGCAGCTTCCGAAAGACAGCAGTCAGTACACAAAGATTACATGGCTGGATTCAACAATCCGTGATTTTGGCAGTATTCCGGAAGGTCAGAAACTCGAAGTGGCTTACAGGTTCCTGAATTCGGGCAACAAACCTCTGATCATTGCACGGGTTCAGCCCAGTTGCGGGTGTACTGTCGCAGAACAACCTGACGAACCCATCATGCCGGGAAAGGAAGGTATTATAAAAGCTTCTTTCAACAGTGAAGGAAGAATTGGCATCAATCATAAGAAAATCTACGTCATTGCCAACACCAGGGGTTCGCAGAGCAATGAAGTTGAGTTTAGTGTTTTGGTTCAAAAGAAAAAATGGTAAGTACAGATATAAAAAAAACAATACAATGAGCACTTCAGTTATTTTATTACAGTCAGCGCCCGGTGGTGGCAGTTTACAATTACTTCTTTTGGGCGGAATGATCCTCGTGTTCTGGTTATTTATGATTCGGCCTCAGGCTAAAAAAGCGAAGCTCGCAAAGACCTTCCAGCAGAATATGCAAAAGGGTGATAAAATCGTAACCATCGCAGGAATCCATGGAACCATTAACAAAGTAAATGAAGACGGTACGATTATGCTCGAAACCAGTCCGGGCAGTTATATGAAGATTGAAAAAAGTGCTATCTCCATTGAGTGGACACAAAATATAAATAAGGCTGCCTCAGTCGTTGCAGATAAAAAGTAGTTTACCCAATCTGAACGCTTCCCAACCCGGAAGCGTTCTTTTTTTGCACTAACTTGTCAGATGTTAAAAGTCGGGCTTACCGGAGGAATTGGTTCAGGAAAAACAACGGTCGCACAGATCTTCGAAGTGCTGTCGATTCCCGTGTATTATGCCGATCCGGCTGCCAGGGATCTGATGAATAAAGATCCGGAGCTTAGAAAAAAAATCATAACTTCTTTCGGAGAGGACGCTTATAAAAACGGCGAACTGAATCGGGCTTATCTCGGGTCTGTTGTTTTCAAGGATAGTGAGAAACTCAGTCTGCTGAATTCAATTGTACATCCGGTAACGATACGGGACTCAGAAAACTGGATGAAAAATCAAAAGACAGCCTATGCGATCAAGGAGGCGGCGCTGATATTTGAAGCGGGTATTGAAAAATATCTGGATTATGTTATTGGTGTAACGGCGCCAGAATCTCTCCGTATTCAGAGAGTGGTTGAAAGGGATCATGTACCGATGCAAAAAGTACTTGATCGTGTACAGCATCAGATGGATGAAAAAGAAAAAATCAGCCGTTGCGATTTTGTCATACAGAATGACGGAATTCAACCCTTAATTCCGCAGGTGCTAAAGATTCACGAAACTTTACTTTCCGTTATTCACAATTTGGAAATGTGAAACTGTGGAGATATAGTAATGAGAGAATGAAATTTTGAATTTAATTAAAAATTGAATTGAAAATTGAATTAAAAATTAAATTTAAAATTAAATTCAAAATTTCATTCTCTCATCTTCACATCATCACAATTTCACAATCCTACATTGTGAATAAGTGTTTCTTTATTTTAGTTTAGCTAATGCATCAGAAATCCTCTGCCATGCTTTCTCAATATTGGCCATGCTGTTCGCATAAGAAAAACGGATACATTTCGGCTCGCCGAAAGCATCACCCATAACGGATGAAACATGCGCTGTATTCAATAAATACATGCACAGATCATTGGAATTATTTATTTTATTCTCACCATCTGTTTTTCCGAAGTAATAGGAAATGTCAGGAAAAATATAAAACGCTCCGTCGGGTTTCAACGTGATCATCCCCGGTATCTTTCCCACGAGTTCCATTGTTTTTTCTCTTCTGCGTGTGAATTCCTCTACCATTAAATAACTGGGTTTCAGATCGGAAATAAGTGCCGTTACGGCTGCTTTCTGCGTAATGGAATTCGTGGCGCTCGTGAATTGCCCCTGCAGTTTTTCACAGGCTTTTGCAATGTCAACCGGCGCCGCGATATATCCGAGCCTCCAGCCTGTCATCGCAAAACCTTTGCTGAGTCCGTTTACAATGATGATCCGGTCTTTCAGATCAGAAAACTGTGCAATACTTTCGTGTTTTCCGACATAGTTGATGTACTCATAAATTTCATCTGAAATAATCGCGATCTCCGGATGTTTCCTGAAAACAACTGCTAAAGCCTCGAGTTCTTTCTTGCTGTATACAGCGCCGGATGGATTACAGGGCGAAGAAAATAAAAATACTTTTGATTTTGGCGTGATGGCCGCTTCCAGTTGTGCCGGTGTAATCTTAAATCCCGATTCCAGACTTGTATGGACTTCCACCACCTTACCTCTCGCAATTTTTACAAGTTCTGAATAGGTTACCCAGTACGGAGTTGGAATGATCACTTCATCGCCGTCGTCCACCAGGGCCAGGATCACATTGGCAAGACTTTGTTTGGCACCCGTGGAAGAAACGATCTCTTCGGGTTTATAATCCAGATTATTATCTCTCTTCAATTTTTCGCAGATCGCCTGGCGCAGATCAAGAAAACCGGGTACCGGTGTATAATGACTCCAGTTATCGTCAATTGCCTTCTTGGCAGAATCCTTAATATGCTGTGGTGTGTCAAAATCCGGTTCACCTAAACTAAGATCAATGATATCAATTCCCTTTGCGCGCAGTTCACGGCCCAGTTTGGCCATTTTCAGGGTTTCCGGTTCGCTGAAGCGGGATAAAATAGAAGATAATTGCATAGTGATTATTTGCGGCGGCGAAGGTATGATATTTTAAAAAGGCACAGGCCTGCGGTGGGAGGAATTTTGTAAACGCATTTCATTTTTTATCATACACGATGAAAAATTCCACCTTCTGGGCGTCAGAGATTGAACTAGTTTAATTGTTTACAATTGAGCTGAAATTTGTTTGGATCCGAAGAAGACGTATCACCGTAGAATCCCTGGAGATAAATGTAATAGTTCACCAGACTGTCTATTTGAATATTCCGCAAATATTTGAAGTTAGAACTATCCGGGGCGGGATTCGAACTGTCCCTGAAGGCAAAGGCCTGATAGTTTCCACTGCGTATCTGTGAAAATGGATATGCAGCGGGATTGTTATTAAACCCTACAAAGACACTGGCAGGAATTATAACTGTATCAGCTGCATAGGGAATATCGTTTCTGTTGTTTATCAGTTTGAGTCCCCAGATCGTGTCGCCAGGAGAAAAATTCATGTACCGGTAATTGGTGAAGGTATCGGTACGGATGGTTGGATTGTCCTGCAGGATGATCAGGGTGACAGATCGCGCATCCAACGTGTCAAAAAAGAATATGCTGTATTGTGCACCCTGGCGGAAGGCCGCATTTCCAGCAATATTTTGCGTGGTATCCTGAGTAAGGAATATATTCATTTCACTAACCTGGGAAATCGTAGTATCGTAGGGATTTCCCGGATATCCGGTGCCATTCCCAAAAGATACAGAATCCGGAAATAAATACTTTCCATTCAGGGTCATCTTGATAGCGCCAACGTTATAAGCCAGGTGCGTAAGTCCCACAAATGACTTATTTGCGTTGATATTCGAGGTTTTATTACAGGAAAAAATGCTCAGGGCAATCAGTTGAAGGCTAATCGTTTTCAGCCTTGTGGCCAGGGAAATGCTGCTAAACTTGCTCAAAACCATGAATTACTGCGGATTAATTTGATTTTATCTTTTTCGAAGCATGAAAGTAGTAAAACAAGGCCTCTTATCCAGCGACTTAACATTTTAGTTATCAATTGGAAAACCTATCTTTGCCGCCTTAAAAAAACCGAAAACCAATGAGAGCGCTGGTTAGCATATTTGCAGGCTTACTGATTATAATTTCCCTTTATCAACTGTCTTTTACCTGGTTTGTGAATAAACACGAATCTGTGATGACTCAGAAGGCCGAGCGTTTCATAAAAAACAATTATCCTGCTCCTGAAATAAAATATCCGGGCAATAAAGATGCACAGTTACTGTATAAAGACAGCCTGGGCATTTTGCTGCATGCGCGTTTGCAAAAACTGCTGGATTCCA
>Ga0206929_1093_pt1 | contig 22171 bp, 21 predicted proteins | sample Alteio_BWOrgHeat_19_FD_152929 | JGI IMG/M metagenome (GOLD analysis project Ga0206929, IMG submission 152929) | Enriched cells from forest soil in Barre Woods Harvard Forest LTER site, Petersham, Massachusetts, United States -... | ecosystem: Environmental > Terrestrial > Soil > Temperate forest >...
GTTTTCTGATTTTGCCAGGTTGCGCTTGCGGCCACTATGGAATCAAAATCAATCCTCCGCAATGAGAACAGCGAATGTGGCGTGGGCTTGTAATTTCCTTTTCTGATCCAGTGGTGTATACCATTGGTAATATGAATATCCGGTTTCCCCTGTTCTTTTAATACGAAAACGCAGGTATTGTCTGCAAACAGGAAGGTTACGGAACTGACATTGAATTCATTTTTGTCAAGTATGAATTCTTTTCCCGAAATCATTTTCTCGATTTCCGAATGAGCATTCATTTCCGGAGGATCATATGCAAGTGCTTTCAGGTTTTGCGTAAGCAGATCATTGGCTGACTTATTTTGAGGAAGTGCACCTTCTTTCATTCCGGGAAGAAGGTTATCCCACACAAGTTGCATAGTAGCCTTTGTGCTGATGCTTTCACTCGTTATTACCACAACGGTATCCAGTTTCGGAAACACCATACTGTATTGCCCGAACGCACCATCCGCCCTAAAACCGCCGGGTGGATTCAACCAAAACTGAAAACCATAACCATATCCCCAGCTGCTGTCATATTTACCATTTTCAATTTCTTTGGATGAAGCCTCAGTAACCCATTTTTTACTGATGATCTGCCGCCCTCTCCAATTTCCCTCCTGCAGGTACAGCTGTCCAAACTTTGCAATATCTTCTGTCCGCATTCTTAGATGTGAAGCTCCCATATTGATCCCTTCAAAATTTTCAGTCCAGGTGGCTCCCACTATATCCAGCGGATCATACAAGCGGGGTTTCAGATATTCATGAGCTGTTTTCCCGGTTACTTTTTTTACAATTGAACTGAGCATAAAACTGGCGCCGGAATTATACATGAACTGACTACCGGGTTCATACACAACAGGCAGACTCAGAAATGTTTTTTCCCAGGGAACTCCAGGGGGAGATGCTTCCAATATAAGGATGGAGTCTTTCGAATGACCGACAGACATTGACAGAAGGTGCCTGACTTTGAGAGCAGAAAGATGATCACTTATCTTATTCGGCAAAAAATCCGGATAAAACTTAATGACCGGGTCATCGATTGAAAGCAAACCGTCATCAACAGCCATCCCAATGGCCGTTCCCGTGAAACTCTTACTCAAAGAATATAGTTGTTGTCTGTGTTCGGATGAATATGGCGCCCACCAACCTTCCGCAATAACATACCCGTGACGCAGAATCATCAGGCTGTGAAACTCTTGTTCGCTTTTCCGGACTGCATCTACAAAGGCGAGGATATATTGCGATGAAATTCCCTGAAGTTCCGGCTCGCTCCGCGGTAACTGCCCCAATGAATAACTACTGTTCCTTAAACCGACTCCCGGATAGTATGCTAGAAGACCCAGGGCCAAACCTGATAAACCAACTTGCTTTATAAATATTCTCCTACTTTTCATATTCCTTAAAAACTTTTATCGACAATAACTTCTTCTTCAGTATAATTTTTCCATAAGTTACAAATTAATTTGCCTGGTAATCTTCTGTAATTATTTGGATCAGGTTTGACGTAGCGTTTACATCGAAAGTGAAACGGTTTTATCATTATGAAGTAGATTTGATGTGGCGTAATAACAACGATAAAGGATTTAAACAGTAAATTATCAACTTTGAATCTGAAAAGACGAAACTTTATTCAGCTTACCACCCTCGTGGCGGGGACAGCTATGGTAACTGGTTTTCAGTCCATTCCAACCGGAGAAAATACCGGGTCTGGAAAAGGAATAAAAAAAATAAAGACCATGACTGGCGATTTCACACCGATCTCCGTAGCTGAACGAAAAGAAAGAATAGCAAAAGCACAGCGGTTACTCCTGCAAAATAAAATGCAGGCGATGGTATTAGAAAGTGGTACGGCACTGGAATATTTTACCGGTATTTCCTGGTGGCCCAGTGAACGTACCATGGTGGTTGTGGTTCCTGCAAACGGAGAAATAAAATATGTATGCCCTGCCTTTGAGGAATCCCGCTTCCGGGAATTGATCACTATTGGTAAAAAAGTTTATGTGTGGCAGGAAGATGAGAGTCCTTACCTGAAGATCATACAGGCATTCAGCGATTCAGGAATCAGTGCCGGTACAATCGGAATAGAGGAGCAACTTCGTTTTTTTATTTTTGACGGCATCAGGAAAGAAGCGTCCGGGCTGGAATATGTCAGCGCGGATCCGGTAACCATTCCCTGCAGGATGATCAAGTCTGCTGCGGAGCTGGCTCTGATGCAAAAAGCCAGCGATATAACGGTGGCCGCAATGAAAATAGCCATCAGTCAATTGAAGGAAGGGATATCACAGTCTGATGTTTCAGCGATCGTAAATAATTCCCACGACCGGATGGGCGCCACTCCGGATTTTGCGTTGATACTTTTTGGAGAGTCTTCCGCCACTCCACATGGAAGCATCAAACCACGGCAGTTAAGAAAAGGAGATATCGTTTTAATGGATTGCGGATGTAAGGTCAACGGATATAGCTCCGATATCACCAGGACCATTGTATTCGGAGCAGAACCAACCAGGCGACAACTCGATATATGGAAACTGGAACAAAAAGCACAGGCTGCCGGTTTTGCTGCAGCCCGTATCGGGAACAGATGTGAAATGGTGGACGCAGCAGCCAGAAAGGTCATTACGGATGCGGGTTTTGGTCCCGGGTATCAGCTTCCCGGGTTGCCACATCGCACTGGTCATGGTATTGGACTGGACGGACATGAATGGGGTAATATGGTAAAAGGAAATCAGCAGCCGTTGGAGGTTGGCATGTGTTTCAGTATAGAACCCACGATTTCTATTCCGGGTGAATTCGGAGTTCGCATGGAAGATTGTGTTTACATGACTGCAGAGGGTCCTAAATGGTTTTCACAACCTGCCGTGTCTATTGACAAACCCTTTGTATAGAAATTATTTACCCGGATTCTGATAAACAATTTTTCCCCTTACTATCGTGGTGTGTACATGAATATCTTCATCGAAGATCACGATATCTGCATCCTTACCAGTTACCAGCGAACCCTTGCGATCTGATATTTTCATAATAGAAGCTGGTGTCATTGTCATCATCCGGATTGCGTCGGTCAGAGAAACCCCTGCCATTTGGATCATCGTTCTCACCAGGCGGTCAGCTGTGGCAATGCTTCCCGCAAACGACTTTCTGTCCGGCATCTTCGATACGCCATCTTCAACAATCACTTTCATGCCGGTATGAATATTTCCGATCACACTTTCTCCCGGGGGCATTCCGGCTGCGCGCATGGCATCCGTAATCAGGGCAATCTTGCCCGGCCCCTTAATTTTGAATATAAGTTTCAATAAAGGTGCAGGCAAGTGAACACCATCTGCGATAATCTCCACATCCATGTCGTCTATAATGAACGCGCTCTCAATGGCTCCGGCAAACCGGTATGCATTTCTGCGCGTTAGGCCCGACATGCCTGAATACAAGTGTGTAGCCAAAGTATATCCATTTTCAAATCCTTCCAGCACTTCTTCATAGACCGCGTCGGTATGAGCCAGAGAGGCAAGAATCCCTTTCGATTTCAGAAATATGGCAAAAGGAATGGCCCCCTTCAGTTCTGGTGCGGCGCTCCAGCGTTTGATGGAAGCGGATTGTGATATGATGTATTCATATTCTTTTGGATCCGGATCGCGGATCCATCGGGGATCCTGCGCACCCCGTTGATTCATGGCGAAATAAGGCCCTTCCAGATGTATCCCCATAAACTCCGATCCGGATACATTTAACGGGTATGCTTTATCATAAGTCCTCAGCGTTCCGATAATATCTTCTGTTGATCCTGTGAGCGTCGTAGGAAATAAAGCCGTTGTGCCATAGCGGACGTGCGTTTTGGCGATTTCAAGAAAGGCCTCCACGGTGTTATCCATGAAATCGTACCCGCCTCCGCCATGAACATGTATATCTATAAATCCGGGAGAAATATATCTGCCACCGGCATCCAGGATCATCGCTTCGGGTATCTCCGGATCATGATCCGACACACCGATAATAATGCCATCCCTGACCAGCACAGAACCATTTGCTATTATTCCCTGAGGAGTAATAACATGGCCGTTGATTATATTGATTAAAGATTGATTTGTATCCACACTTATTGATAATTACCGGATCAAGTAAGATTTATTTAACAACGCAGATGACAATGTATCCAGAAAACAAATACAATGTGGATGTTCCTGTAAAATACTGGCAGGAAAAAGATTGGACACGGGGTTATCAAAACAATCCTTGAGTGCCTGTGCTTTTCTGCTGTCAGGTACAGAACATATAATCTGTTCTGATTTCATGATTTGTTTAACGGACATGGTGATGGCCTGACGGGGCACGTCATCGATCTGTTGGAACCAGCCTTCGCCTAATTGTTGTCTCCGGCATTTTTCGTCCAGATCCACGACAATAAAAGATTCTTCTGTTTCAAAATCGGCCGGAGGATCATTAAAACCCAGGTGACCATTTTCCCCGATTCCCAAAAGGGCTATATCAATCCGGGTATTCCGGATGATCTCATTTAAACGATGGCATTCTTCTGCCGGGTTTTTTTCGCCGTTGATTAAATAGACCTGTTTAAGACCACCCGTTTTTTGAATAAATCTTTCTTTCAGATATCTCCTGAACCCAGCCGGCGAGGATTCCGGCAATCCGATGTATTCGTCCAGATGAAACATGGTCACCTGCTTCCAGTCTACATCTTCCTGTGTGAGCTGTTTTAAGGTTTCAAACTGACTGGTTCCGGTGGCCAGTATAATATTTGCAAAACCCTTATTCTTAATGGCGCCCCTGATGGTCTGCGCCGCCTCCCTGCCGGCGTCCTTACCCAGATCCGCCGGGTCATTTTTTACAATTATTTTCATCCGGCAATTTATCTGTAAGCATATTTATTTTCAACATGCAAGATAAGCGTGGCGGGTCCTTCTTTGATCTCCGTTTTATTATGAATAAAATTTATAACCGTAATGGAGCTGTCTGATCAATTTCGCCGGGAATTCAAAACTACAGGATGGGAAAAAAGAAGGCCGTCACTTTTAGATCAAATACCGGTAATTTTGATTCATCTCAGATCAACATGTTTTGCTTCTGTAAGAGGAAGCGTTTTTTCGGGATCTATGGCCAGCCATAGCAGGCATCCACCGAATAACACAATAGCCAGCAGATAGAGGGGATAATCGAAATGATGAGTAACCTGAACAATCTTTCCAAATATCAGGGCAAGTGAGAATGCGCCCATCTGGCCGAAAAAATTCATAGCGCCGGTGACTGTACCCGAATTGTTTCTGCCGATATCAGCACAAACTGCATAGGATACCATCACGGAAAAGGAAAAGGAAAAATTTGCACCGATCAGGCAGGAAGCAGCGAATAAATTATTAGTAGAAATGGCAGCCATTGCTAATAAAAAACCACAGGCTCCGAGTCCCAGCATCCCCGTGAGTCTTCTTCCTTTTTTCAATCCTGTGTGTTTTAAAAACCAGTCCCCTGAAGCTCCGCCGGCAAGGAAGCCGCTAACGCCTACCAAAAAAAGAACAGAAGTAATTTCTTTCATCGAATTCTCTGAAAAACCCCGGCCCTCCTGGAGATAAACAGGCATCCAGGCGATAAAAAAATAATTGGCCCACTGGCAGCAGAAATACATCAGCATCAGCGGCCACAATGTACTGTTTCGAAAAATCAATTTCCATGGCACCAGTTCCTGCTGATCTTTATGGCGGCACGATAACTCAATCATTTTCTTTTCCGGGGCAGGCATTGAAATCATTTGTGATGGAAAATCCCGGAACCAGGAATAACAAAAAGCTACCCATACAATTCCTATAGCCGCAATTACAAAAAATGGCACTCGCCATCCAAAAGCGGCAGCGATGGGCACAATGATCAGCGGAGCTATAGCTGAGCCCAACTGTGAGCCGATACCAACCCATGATAACGCCTTCCCGGTTTCATGCAACGGAAACCATCTGGATACTACCAGTATGCTGTTCGGATAAGTGCCTGATTCTCCCATGCCAAACAGAAATCGTACAACGATGAGGGAAATCAGACCGTTCACAAGTCCTGTAACAGCGGTGAACAGCGACCACCAGATAACGATCCGGATAAATACTTTTCTGGGTCCGATACGATCACCGGCCATTCCGGATGGAATTTCAAATAGCGCATAAGCAAGGGCAAATGCCGCGAGTACCCAGCCAAACTGTTCATTGTTCAGATGCAGATCTGATTTTATCCTGACGCCGACAAGCGAAATACAGATACGGTCCAGGTACGTGAGTGTGGTCAGCGAACATAGCAATATCAGAACACGAAAACGATATGGGATTGTTTTATTAATTATTAATTATTAATTATTAAGTATTGACTATCATGATAAGTTATTGGCTATAAATATTGCAGTAATATCTTGATATGGGAAATTTTTCTGAATCGTTGGACACGCGTCGAAAGGAGCAGTTAAGCCCTTATAAAAATGGTCAATTATTCAGGTTACAGATGAATGAGATTCCATGTCGTTAACAGGCTGATAACGGTGAAAATGCAGGCCGTCTTTGATGCTGAAATGAACTGAATATCAAGGTTATGGGGTAATAAATGGGAAACCCATGGTTTAACAGTCCGGTTTTCTCCAGATTACGCTAAATACTTAAATTGTTAGAGATATACGCTTACATTAGTGTAACGAACCGTTATATGGGACCATCTTCCTTAATCATCCTTTTTTTCGCGGCGATCGCTTTCGCTGCAGGAGGCATATTAGTATCTAGGTTATTCGTAAAGGGATCGAAAAACCTCCAGAAAGGACAGCCCTATGAATGTGGTATTCCGGTAACGGGTTCTCCATGGAATCAATTTAACGTAGGTTACTACCTTTTCGCACTGATCTTTCTGATTTTTGATGTTGAACTGGTTTTCATGTATCCATGGGCGGTCGTTGTGAAACAAATGGGCCTGCCGGCCCTTGTGGAGATATTGGTTTTCCTTTTCATCCTGTTTATGGGATTTTTATACGCACATAAAAAAGGAGCGTTGAAATGGGTGTGAACGAAAAATTAGACAAGGAGGATTTTCCCGGTAAAATTCATGAAACGGCGGGAGGTGGTATCGTTCTAAGTAAGTTGGATGATGTGATCAACTGGGCCCGCTCCAATTCGCTATGGCCGCTCACCTTTGCCACCAGTTGTTGCGGCATTGAAATGATGTCCGTGGCGTCTGCAAAATATGATTTCTCCAGATTTGGTTTTGAAGTGGCCAGGGCCACGCCACGTCAGGCAGATGTGATCATCATTGCAGGAACCATCGTAAATAAAATGGCTCCTGTTTTAAGAAGATTATATGATCAGATGGCAGATCCGAAATATGTGATTGCCATGGGTGCCTGCGCGATCAGCGGAGGACCTTTTTTTTACAATACCTATTCCGTGGTGAAAGGAGCAGATCATGTGATTCCGGTTGACGTTTACATCCCGGGCTGCCCACCCAGGCCCGAGGCTTTATTACATGCCCTGATCACTTTGCAGGGAAAAATAAAGGCCGGATTAACGAGAGAACAAATAAAAGAGAGCTCTTATTTAAATCCATAAAATATTCCGGAGGAAAATATGTTGAATGAGGATTTAAAATTGAAGCTCACCGGGATACTACCACTCGTAAGTTTTGAGGAAGGCGGTGAATGGCTGAATATCATAATCCCCCCGGAAGAATTAAAAGCATTTGTACTGCAGCTCCGGTCAGACCCCGACCTTATAATGGATTACCTGTTTTGTTTGACCTGCGTGGATTGGAAAAACCATTTTACGATGGTGTATCATTTTTCTTCTACACTGCACAGACATAATATCGTTGTAAAAGCAAAAATCGACAGAACGTATCCGGAAATAGAAACGGTTTCAGATATATGGCGTACTGCAGAAATGCTGGAAAGAGAAGTATATGATCTGTTTGGTGTAAAATTTCTGCATCATCCCGACCTGAGAAGACTCATCATGCCGGATGACTGGGAAGGATGGCCATTGAGAAAGGATTTTGAGGACCCCGTAAATATGATCAGGCTGTAAGTATCAGAAAATGGAAAGTTCATTAGAAAATGATTGAGGAAATAGGCAGAACCACAGAAGGTGATTTGATCATTAATGTAGGCCCGCAACATCCTGCAACGCATGGAGTGCTGCACCTCGTTATTACCCTCAACGGCGAAACCATAAAAAAAGTAGAACCACACCTCGGATATATACACCGCTCCATCGAAAAAATGTGCGAGAGCCTTTCCTATCGTCAATTTATTTACGTGACCAGCCGGATGGACTATCTTTCTTCTCATATCAATAATCATGGATGTGCATTGTGCGTTGAAAAAGGTTTGCAGATTGAAGTGCCGCAGCGCGCGCAATATATCCGCGTAATTATGGATGAACTAACCCGTATTGCATCGCATGAATTGTGGTGGGGAGCCATGGCCATGGATCTCGGCGCATTCACCCCTTTCTTTCATGCATTCAGAGAAAGAGAGACTATCACAGATATCATGGAAAAGACCTGCGGGGCCAGGCTCACGATGAATTATATAGTGCCGGGGGGTGTAATGGCCGAATTGCATCCCGATTTTCAAAAGGATGTAAAGCAATTCATTAAATTATATAAGTCAAAATTTGAAGAGTATAACGAGTTAGTGACCGGCAATGTGATCTTTCAAAACAGAATGAAATCAGTAGGTATTTTATCAAAAGAAGACGCTATTTCATATGGATGCACCGGACCCGTTGGCAGGGCCAGCGGCGTTTTTTGCGATATCAGAAAACTATATCCTTATGACATTTATAATAAAGTAGCATTCGATGAGATTACGGAAACAGAAGGAGACTCGTTTGCGCGTTATGTGGTCAGACTGAAAGAAATGCAGCAAAGCATCCGCATCATCGAACAGTTGCTTGACAATATCCCGGAAGGAGAATTCCAGGCGAAAACGAAAGCAGTATTGAAATTACCAAAAGGTGAATTTTATCAAAGAGTTGAAACGGCGAGGGGTGAATTAGGCGTATACATTGTGAGCGAAGGCGGCACAACCCCTTATAGGATTAAATTCCGCTCACCGGGATTTTCCAATCTTTCGGCCCTGGAACATATGGTAAAGGGATTAAAAATCGGCGACCTGGTTGCAGCGATGGGATCGCTAGATTTGGTAATACCGGATATTGACCGATAAAAAGAAAACATGCTAAGCTTAGAAAATATCACAGGCAATATTCAGAGATGGCTGAACATACATTTCAGTCCGTCCACCGCATTGTTTGTTGAATTTGTACTGGTCGGACTGGCTGCCATTACTTTATTTGCTTTGCTGGGACTGGGACTTGTGTGGATGGAACGAAAAGTTGCGGCCGTTATGCAAATCCGGTTGGGGCCGAACAGAGTGGGTCCCAAGGGAATTTTTCAAACCACTGCCGATACGCTGAAACTTCTGCTGAAAGAAGGATTGGTGCCGGACGGTGCAGATAAGTTTCTTTTCAACCTGGCGCCGTTTATCGTAATGATCGTTGCCATGCTCATCCTCGCGCCCATCGCATTCGCGAAAAACTTTCAGATATGGGATATAAATATTGGTGTGTTATACCTGTCTGCGATTTCCTCCCTTTCCGTTATCGGCATCCTGATGGCCGGATGGGCTAGCAACAATAAATATTCCCTGTTAGGGGCCATGCGGAGCGGCGCGCAAATTGTAAGCTATGAACTATCAGCAGGCCTCTCTGTTCTTTCCATCGTTGTGATGACGGGCAGTTTAAGTATCAGGGATATTATTCTTTCACAGGAGGATGGGTGGTGGATTTTTAAGGCGCATGTTCCTGCAATCATCTCCTTTGTCATTTTTATTATCGCAGTCACTGCCGAAACGAACCGGGCACCCTTTGATATGGCGGAAGCAGAAAGTGAATTGACCGCGGGGTTTCATACCGAGTATTCCGGTATGCGGTTTGCCCTTTTCTTCCTGGCTGAATACATCAATATCTTTATCGTGTGTGCGATAGGTGCTACTATTTTTTTCGGCGGCTGGATGCCCCTGCATATTGGACACTGGCTGTCGTTCAATCATGTGATGGATTATATTCCATCTTCCATCTGGTTCCTGGGTAAAACACTTGGACTGATATTTTTGATTATGTGGTTCCGATGGACCTTTCCAAGGCTGAGAATCGATCAATTACTGAATCTGGAATGGAAATATCTGTTGCCGATCAGCATGTTTAATTTGTTATTAATGACTATAGTGGCCATCACGGGCTGGCATTTCTAAATGATCGCATTATGTTTTTAAAAGATTATATAAAAGATGTGTACAGAGCGGTCAGGTCCATGCTGAAAGGCATGCGCATGACGGGTTATTATTTCACTCATCACAAGGAAATTATTACAGAACAGTATCCGGATAACCGCGAAACTCTAAAATTAGCTGAACGTTTTCGGGGCGAAGTTGTATTGATACATGATGAGAAGAATGAACATGCCTGTACGGGCTGCTCGGCATGTGAAATTGCCTGCCCGAACGGAACCATCAAGATTATCAATAAATTCGATATATCTCCGGAAGGAAAAAAGAAAAAAGCAATCGACACATTTGTTTATCACCTGGAATTATGCACGATGTGTAACTTATGTATTGTAGCCTGTCCGACCGATGCCATCAAGATGGCACAGACATTTGAACATAGTGTTTTTGACCGCAGTAAGCTTACAAAAAAATTAAACAACGAAGGATCAAAACTTCGGGAGGGCATTGAATAATGAACGCATCCGTTATTATATTTTATATTCTGTCGGCATTTATTCTCGGCGCCGCGCTACTGGCAGTAACAACCAGAAAGATTTTCCGTTCTGCGATATTTCTGTTATTCACGTTGATCAGCACAGCCGCGTTATTTTTCTGGATGGGTGTTGAGTTTATCGCCGCGGTACAAATTATTATTTATGTAGGAGGAATTGTCGTGCTCATCATTTTTTCAATTTTCCTGACACAGAAATCGGGTGAAGAAATGCCAAAACCGCTGAGGAACCGGTCTCTTTTTTCCGTTTTGGCACTGCTGTTTGGATTTGCATTTACATATCATTTGATGTATGAATACCGGTTTGATCAACCGGCACCTCACTTATTTGATGTAAAAGTTGCCGATATAGGTACCCAGATGCTGAGCACAACAGAACATGGATTCGTACTGCCGTTTGAAGTGGTTAGTATCTTATTACTCGCATCGATGATTGGCTGCATTGTAATTGCCATGAAAATAAAACCAGCCGGTGAAAACCAGGGATGAAAATCTATTTAACCCGTATAAAACAAAATCTGCCCGTTTCGAATGAATGAAATATCCATAACGCAAATCCTTTTTGTCAGCACCGCGCTTTTTTTCATCGGTATGTACGGACTCTTCACGCGTCGTAATATGATAACCATGCTGATGTCTATTGAAATTATTCTCAATAGTGTGAATATCAATTTTGTGGCATTTAATAAATACCTCTATCCGGGTAAGCTGGACGGTGTTTTCTTCGCGATTTTTATCATAACCATTGCAGCTGCCGAAGCGGCTATGGCAATAGCTATAATCATTAATTTATACAGAAGTCATCATTCCATCGATGTGGAAGATGCAGACGAAATGAAATATTAAACATGGGCCCTTATTATTTTGTATTATTTGTTCCGCTATTGCCCCTGCTCAGTTTTTGCATACTGGGTTTATTCGGCAGAAAATACATAAAAACAATGTCCGGCACGCTGGGCGTTATATCAATATGTATATCTGCCCTGTTATCCCTTTATACGGCCTATCAGTATTTTTTTATTGACGGAAAAGTAAATGGCATATATCAGCACATCATCGCGCTTAAACATACCTGGCTGCAGTTCTCACCCGGGGTATCTATCGACATGGGTATCCTGCTGGATCCTATTTCGGTCATGATGATTGTGATCGTGAGTTTTATTTCCCTGATGGTACATATTTTCAGTCTGGGTTATATGAAGGGCGAAGAAAGATTCGCTACCTATTATGCATTTCTTTCTCTTTTCACATTTTCCATGCTGGGACTGGTTCTTTCATCCAATATATTTCAGATATATATTTTCTGGGAGCTGGTGGGTATTTCTTCATTTCTTCTGATTGGATTTTATTTTGACAAACCATCAGCCGTTTCAGCATCAAATAAAGCGTTTATTGTAACCCGCTTTGCCGATTTTGGCTTTTTGATCGGTATCCTGATACTGGCTTTTTATAGCGGCACCCTGGATTTCGGTACGCTGATTCAACGACTCACCTCCGCCGGTTCATCACCGTTTTTCGAAATTCATTCTGCGACTTTCCTCGGTGTTTCCATGCTGACCTGGGGATTGGGATTGGTTTTTATTGGGGGCGCCGGGAAATCAGCGATGTTCCCCCTGCATATCTGGTTACCCGATGCGATGGAAGGCCCCACACCGGTGTCTGCCCTGATTCACGCAGCGACCATGGTGGTTGCGGGTGTATTTTTAGTTGCACGTTTATTCCCTCTTTTCTCCATAGATCTGACAGTTCTGCAAATCGTTACATGGGTAGGTGCATTCTCCGCTTTATTTGCAGCCGTCGTGGCATGCACCCAAACAGATATCAAAAGAATACTGGCATTTTCAACCATGTCACAGATCGGATTTATGATGTTCTCGCTGGGTGTTTCAAAATATGGCGGAGAGTCCGGGCTGGGATATACGGGGTCCATGTTTCATTTATTTACCCACGCATTTTTCAAATCATTGTTATTCCTGGGTGCAGGAGCCATCATTCATTTTGCTCATTCCAATGATATAAGAGAACTGGGCGGGTTGAGAAAACTGATGCCGGTAACACATATGAGTTTTCTGATAGCCTGTTTAGCCATCGCAGGTGTGCCGCCGTTTTCAGGATTCTTTAGCAAGGAGGATATTTTAATGGCAGCTTATCAGTCGAACAAATTGATTTATGCCATTGCTGTGCTGACATCGGCCCTGACGGCCTTTTATATGTTTCGTTTGTATTACTCTGTTTTCTGGAAAAGAGACATTCATCCACATGATAAGACCCATGAAGAAGGCACTGTGTCAATGAAACTGCCCCTGATTATCTTAGCGACCTGTACGGCTTTTGCAGGCTTTGTTCCTGTTTCATCATGGGTAACATCGGATGGTGTTCCGCTACCTTCTCATATTGATGCAGGATTTTCAGTATTCCCCGTACTGATGGCCCTGACGGGCATTGGGCTGGCGACATATTTATATAAAACCCAAAACAGCAGACCCCAATTGATAAAATCTGCATTCGGCAGCCTGTACAGGACTGCTTACAGAAAATTTTATATCGATGAACTGTATCTGTTCGTAACCCGGAAAATCATTTTCAACGGAATTGGCAGACCCGCCGCCTGGTTCGATAAAAATATAATAGATGGTTTTATGAATGGGCTGGCAACTACGACGGCAAAAATTTCCGGATTAATCAAAGGATTACAATCAGGCAAAGTTCAAAACTATGCACTTTATTTTTTTGGAGGCATCATCGGCCTGGCAGTTTTGTTCATCTATTTAATGAAATAATTAATAACTGATAATTAATAACCAGTGTTGCTTTCCCTCCTCATTATATTGCCTCTCCTGACCGCGCTGACTGTTTTGTTCTGCAAAGGATTAAAACAGGTAAGAATGGTTTCATTGATAGGCACATCTGGCCAGTTTATATTTTCTTTCGGACTTTTATTTGAATATTGGAAAGAACGCGCTGCAGGGAATCCCGCACAATTTTTATTTGACTATAATGTCAGCTGGTTTGAGCCCTTGCATATACACTACCATATCGGCATGGATGGTATTTCGCTGTCTATGGTCCTGCTAACTGCATTTGTTGTCATTGCAGGAATTTTGGTATCATGGACGCAGGAAACCCTCCATAAAGAATTCTTCTTTCTGTTATTGATTTTAAGTGCCGGCGCCTACGGATATTTTATTTCTCTCGACCTGTTTACGCTGTTTTTCTTCCTTGAATTGGCCGTCATACCCAAATTCCTACTCATTGGAATCTGGGGAAGCGGTAAAAAAGAATACAGCGCCATGAAACTTGCCCTGATGTTAATGGCAGGGTCCGCCCTGGTGTTTGTAGGATTGATGGGCCTATATTTCAACACCGGTATCAACGGCAGCCACAGCTTTGACCTGATAGAAATATCTAAGATGCATATCAGCAGTTCTGCTCAAAATATATTCTTCCCGTTTGCATTTATCGGTTTTGGGATTTTTTCAGCGCTCTTTCCCTTTCATACCTGGGTGCCTGACGGACATTCTTCTGCTCCCACTGCAGCCTCCATGTTTTTAGCAGGTATATCCATGAAACTGGGCGGTTATGGTTGTTTGCGCGTGGCTACCTATCTGATGCCTGACGCGGCTCATCACTATGCTCCTGTTATTATTTTATTATCAACAGTGGCCATTATCTATGGAGCCTTTGCAACCATGATGCAGAAGGATCTTAAATATATAAACGCATACTCCTCCATCAGCCATTGCGGTTTCGTATTGTTGGGGATCGGTATGCTGACGCAGACGTCCATAACCGGCGCCGTATTGCAAATGGTTTCTCACGGTTTAATGACGGCCCTGTTCTTTGCCGCCATCGGCATGATATACAGCCGAACACATACAAGACTTACTGAGCAACTGGGAGGCTTATTAAAAGTGCTTCCGTTCATATCCACTGTATTTGTTATTGCAGGTCTCTGTTCACTTGGCCTGCCGGGTTTAAGTGGTTTTGTTGCTGAAATGACCATTTTTATGGGAAGCTGGCAGAACCCGGATCAGTGGTACCGTTTGGCTACCATACTGGCCTGTGCCTCCATTGTTGTAACGGCAGTATATATTTTACGCGCAGCAGGGAAATCCGTAATGGGGCCCATTCACAACCTCCGGTATAATCATTTAACGGATGCCGGCTGGAACGAAAGACTGGCTGCCGGAATATTAATTACAGGCATTCTGGCGATTGGCGTAGCTCCTTTCTGGTTATATGATCTGATCACACCCGGAACTGAATATATTATTCAACATATGGGAAAAGCCATCACGCTGAAATGAAAAAAGAATATGGGAATTGATTTTTTAGTTTTTATGAAACAGGAATGGATGGTCATAGCGATCTTATTCATCCTGCTATTCATAAAAGTATCCGGCGATGATTGGCAAAACGAAAATATCCTGAAACTGATCAATATTCTTTTGTTTATAAACCTGCTGGTGGGATTCTTTGGATACAGGGATGGCATCCTTTTTAATGAAATGTTTAAGACCAATCATCTGATCGTTACAGAAAAAAATATTCTCTCGCTCGGAACGTTTATTGTCAGTTTGCAATCCTGGTCATGGCTGAAAACGAACAAACAGGTCCTGGAGTTTTATTTACTCCTGCTCTCTACACTGCTGGGTATGTTTTTCATGATTTCAGCAGGTAACTTGTTAATGTTTTATTTAGGATTGGAGCTGTCCAGTATTCCATTGGCTGCCCTTGCCAACTTCGACCTCGAAAAAAGAAGGTCCGGTGAGGCCGCCTTTAAATTTATTATCTCCTCCGCTTTTGCATCCGGACTTTTGTTGTTTGGTATCTCATTGGTGTACGGCACGACCGGCACCTTAACATTATCAGCCCTTTCAGGACACCTGGATGGGAGTCCCTTACAAATATTTGCCTTCATTTTGCTTATTTCCGGTTTTGGTTTTAAAATTTCTGCCGTGCCATTTCACCTATGGACCGCGGACGTTTACGAAGGTTCGCCTGTTTCAGTTACATCATATTTTTCTGTTATTTCCAAGGGATCCGTCTTATTCGTATTTGTGACTGTATTGTATACAGCATTTAAATCTTACGCCATTACATGGAATCACATACTCTTTATTCTTTCGGTGCTTACCATGGTCACCGGTAATCTGTTTGCAATCCGTCAGAATAATTTAAAACGCTTCCTTGCTTTCTCTTCCATTTCGCAGGTTGGTTTCATTTTGATTGGCATGTCCGGACAATCACAGGCAGGTACTGCATCTGTGGTATATTTCATTTTAATCTACACTTTTTCCAATCTGGGAGCATTTGGTGTGATCAGTCTGGTCAGTGCATATACAGGTCGGGAGAATATGGAAGATTATAAAGGATTTTATAAGACCAATCCACGGTTGTCCTGGGTTCTCGCCATTTCATTATTTTCCCTGGCTGGCATTCCTCCCACTGCTGGTTTTTTTGGTAAATTCTTTTTGCTGATGGCCGGCGCGGGCCAGGGGAATTATTTGTTGATTACTATTGCAGCATTGAATATGGTCATTTCCCTGTATTACTATCTGAAAATTATTAAAGCCATCTTCATGGATTCCAGTGAAAACCCGATCAATAGATTTTTGACACCCCCTTCTCCCAAACTGGCATTGATCATTTGTACGACCGGAATTATCATGACCGGATTTGTGAGTTATATTTATGAATATATATTTTCCATGAGCACTATATTTTAAACTTTTTGAATGGCCATTAACCAAAATCATCTGTCGGAAGAATTGAATGGAGTCAAATGCGCCATCGTAGAGAAAAATGTATCCGCTGAACGTGCTTCCTTTCTGAAACAACTCCTGCTTTTTAATAAATATAACGTGGAAATAGCCGCTTCACCTCCACCCAAAACAGCCACGCCGGTTCCCGTAGCAGAAGGGGCAACAACTCCGGCTGTACCGGCAGCACCTGAAACATTTACTGTGGGGGTAACCGATATGATGTTCAATCCCATCAATGCAATTTTTGGCAGATTATTACATGCTCCGGATGGCCACGTCGTTACACTGGCCTATTGGTATCAGCGGGATAAATTATCCCACGATGAAATACCGTATTACAATGAGAAAAAACAATCATGAAAACCACCTAATCTTCACCTACCGGAAAGGATACCTGAGCAATTTAAATGTGTCTGCCGCAGGAAAAGTATCCAGGAACCAGGAAAAGCCCACATTCTCAATCTGATAATTAAATCCAACAATCAGGCTGGAGGTATCATTATCCGGCACAGGCCTCTCTATGATGATTCTGTGATTTGAGTCGGGGATATCTTTAATTTTCATCGCTGCCAACGGAGAATCGAAAATCGTCTTTTGTCCATTTCTCATAAAAATGTTGAATAGAATATTATGCTGGTCGTCCGAAAAATCTTCATTGGTATACAGTTCGTAACGGACTTTCCGTTGCGTATTTGTCTTTACATTTGGCTGGTCTTTATTACAGGACACAATAGCCAGCAAAACAACAGATAATATTATAAAGTGATTGATTTTCATTTTCGTGATCGAACAGTCTGCTTTCCAGCACTGCCACATGTGCCGGTCCTGAATCATCCGCAAGTAATGGAAAAATAAGAGACCTTACAACCACGTCTTCTTTCCGGCGGATTTAGCTATACGAAAGGCTACTGTCAGTCATTGACTGGTAATTTATTTTTTTTCGAAATGTCCTTTGCGATCCTTTGCGCGTCGAGGGAAATTTGATGTATCACCCCCGTTGGGCCAATCCAATATCCACATGAATACAACCCATCCTTACCAAAATATTTCTGCCTGTCAGCCGGCATTTTTAAATCCTCCGCACGATCATTGTCAACATGCAGGTATTCGGCGAAATCAGGATAATATCCAATGGCTGCGACCATGGCATCAAAATCTTCTTTTCTCCCGTCTGTAAAAAAAACCGTGTTGCCGTCTGTATGGTCTATGTCACTATAAATAGTAATGTGGCCCTCCCGTATATGTTTTACTGTACCAATATCCAACAGCGGTATTTCTTTGTCTTTTTGAATTTGCTCAAATACCCCATATGGCATTTTTTTTAAACCCAGCTTCGCGATGTCACCAAATAAAATGCGCAACAAAGGAGCGTTGAGAGAATCTGCCAAACGGGGAGGAAGTCTTGACAATAGCATACTCAATCGTAGCACCGGAATACCCAAAATATCACGCGGTATTATATTCACCGGGGAGCGAACCGACATAGCAGGCATGGCTCCCTGTTCGTAGAGGTCAATGGCAATTTCGCAGGCCGAGTTGCCAAAACCAACGACCAGTACTTTTTGCCCTGTGAACTCCCGTCCCGTTTTATACCTGCAGCTGTGCAATAATCTGCCGGGAAACGTTTCAATACCCTGTAAGCTGAATGTTTTCGGTTTACCATAAGGTCCGGTAGCCAGGACCAGATATTTCGATCTGAATCGTTCATTATTGGTTTCGGTTATCCAGTAATCAGATTCCCTCTTTATTGATTCAGCCTGGTTGTTGAAAACCGGATGAATATCAAAAGTTCTCTGGTAGTCTTCTAAATATTCGATTACCTGTTCACGTGAAGGATAACGGGGTATTGTCTTGTCAAATTTTTTATAGGGCAGGTTAGACAACCCTTTATTTGTATGTAAGTGCAACCGTTCGTAATGATTACGCCAGGGTGTCGCTACCTGTGTTTCTTTTTCGATGATGGTATACTCAATTCCTTTTTTTTGCAAACAGGCCGCTGTTGCCAGACCGGAAATACTCGCTCCGACAATGAGGGTATTCGTGTGTACCATGAATTATTCATTATACCAAAGGCAACAATAAGATAAATCTTTTTTGGTAAAATACAGCCATTCGCCGGCACGTTCCGGGATGGCTCAGACAACCGGAATTACCATGATAAATTCCGATCCTTCACCTTCTTTTGTATGCACTCTTAATTCTCCGCCATGTGACTGTATAATATCATAACTGAGGGACAATCCCAGGCCGGTTCCCTGCCCCGTAGGCTTGGTCGTGAAGAATGGATGAAATATTTTTCCAATGATCTGTTGAGGAATTCCATCCCCGTTGTCTTTTATGGAAATAAATATCTTATCGGCCATCTTTTTCGTGCTGACCGTAACGGTTGGTTCGTAATCGCGCGCCTCTTTTTTATTCTTCTCCGTCACAGCATAAAACGCATTACTATATAAGTTTAACAGCACCCGGCCAATATCGGGCGGGATGATATTGATTTTACCAATCGATTCATCATAATCTGTCTTCATGGCAGCATTGAAAGACTTATCCTTTGCTCTCAGGCCATGATATGCCAGCCGCAGATATTCATCAGCCAGTGCGTTGATATCGGCGGGTTCCTTTTTCCCGGTACTTGTTTGTGAATGCTGAAGCATACCTTTTACAATTGCATCAGCCCTTTTACCGTGATGGCTTATCTTTTTTTCATTCTCGCTGATATTATCTGCAATGATTTTTACTTCACTCAAATTCCCTCTGGTGATTTCCTCTTTCATTTCTTCGATTAACTCAGCATTCACCTCCGAAAAATTATTTACAAAGTTTAACGGGTTCTGTATCTCATGAGCTATTCCCGCCGTCAGTTCACCCAATGAGGCCATTTTCTCTGACTGGATAAGCTGGGATTGGGTCGCCTTTAGTTCCTTAAAAGCATTCTCTATTTTTATTTTACTTTTTTGTTTTTGCCTTGCATTCCGGTAAAAAATAAAGGTCAGGAGCAAAAACACACATAAGGCAGTTATTAAAATAATTGACCGCACTTTATTCTGATATCGTTCTTTTGCTTTATCAATATCCTGCTGATGCATCACTGCATCAAATCCCAGTTGCCTGAATTGCTGTCCTTTCGACTGGCTGAATACACTGTCCTTTGCAGACAGCATGATCTTTATATATTTCAGTGTACTATCCGGTCTGCCCAGGGACTCATACGTTTTCGTCAGTAGATTACTGGCATCATAGGTAAATTCTGCAAAATGATGTCGCTCACTCAGCTGCAGGGATTTACCCGCATAATAGAGACAGGAATCCCTGACATTCATTTTATCGAACAACGTAGCCAGAATATTATAGTTTCTAACCTCAAAATAGACGTTATTGTATAGGATACTTTCACGAATGGCATCCCGGATATATTTATCCGCCATTTTAAAATTTCCCTGGATCAAATGGATATAACCCAGCGCGCTGATCGCCAGTGCAAAGTATTTTTTAACCTCCTTAGAATGCAGTCCGAGAAAATAACCTTTTTGAGCATACCATAACGCGGAATCCAGTTGTTTCAAATTCGCAAATACAATCCCCATTTGTGAATATGACGCATATACTTCTTCCATTGGCTGCCCGATCGATTCCTGCCACTGAATCGATTTACGAAATTCCAGTTTCGCATCTTCAAAGTTCGCCATCTCCCTGTTCAGCAGTCCCATTGTATAATATGCCTGGGTCATCACTTCCGGTCTTTCATTCTTCAAATCTTCGGCAGTCTTAAGATAACTAAGTGCAACCTGTAGCGCTTTTGGATAATTCCCCTGCGTGTTGAAACCGTGAAAGATGGATAAATAGGTCAGATATTCGCCATAAGTATAATTCAATTTTTGTGAGAGTCTGGCGGACAACGAGCCGTAATAAAAACAACTATCGGATTGAATAAATCCATAATAATCAGATAAAGAGCATAGGGCAAGCACCCTGGTTGTGTCTTCCTTTTTAGCCTGATTTAACAGAAAATGTAAGCTGTCCACGTATGTCTGCTGCGTGTAACCGGCACTCTTGATCAATAAAAAACTCAAAAGAAGAAGAAACGATTTCATTAAAAAGGCTGAATGGTATACCCTACTAAATTAGCCACAATAAAGTTTGTTTCCCGTGCAGATATGCCGGCAGATAACAATTTAATCGAATGCACCGAATCTGACAGCAAGTAAATGCTGTTCACCGACGGCAAACGTTATCTGCTTTCAAAATCAAACTATTCCCCGCTTCGTTTTTTCGCCGGTGACTGTTTACATTAACTTTAAACAAACCTTAATCTATACGAACATGAAATCCCTTTTTGTTTTGCCGATTTCCCTTTTGATTATAATAACAAATTGCCATGCCCAGGGCTGTGTAGCCATCAGAAATCTTGCAGGATTTGGTCAATTTGCTGCATTGGGATACAAGGAATCCAATAATGAATGGATGATGAATATAAATAACAGATATATTCACGCAACACAGGGATTCAAAGGAAACCAAAATGTTACTCCTAAAGATCCCAGTAACGGTTTAAGCCTCTACGAATACACCCTAAACATTGAATTAAGTAAAACATTTAAGAATGGCTGGGCGCTGGCACTTGACCTGCCGTTTCTATCCAATACTGCCGTCGACCGGGTTGAACATGGATCGGGTGACCGCCATTCAACCAGTGCTGTCGGTATCGGCGACCTTCGATTCACGGCGTATAAATGGCTCCTGAATACGAACCGCCCCCGCAAAGGAAATATCCAATTTGGACTCGGATTAAAATTTCCTACCGGCAACTATCATTCTGTAGACTATTTCTATTACAGTAAAACAGATCCGACACTTAAAATACTCGCACCCGTGGCCGTTGCCATTCAGCTCGGAGATGGCGGTACCGGGATTACGACAGAACTGAACTCCTTTTATATTTTTAACCGCTCTTTCAGCGTGTATACAAATTTTTTCTATCTGATCAGTCCGGTGGACGTGAACGGTGTTTCCAGTCTTACACCCGGCGTAGCACCCAATCCGGTATGGGTAGCAACTACGAATGATGTCAATAGCGTTCCGGATAATTATACACTGCGTGCCGGGGGGAATTATACTTTTGATCGTTTGGTTTTCACCGCGGGCATCCGGTATGAAGGAGCACCCGCCTATGATCTTATCGGAAAAAATGACGGTCTGCGCAAAGTCGGCCATATTTTTTCTGTGGAACCCGGCATCGAATATAAATTCAAAACGTCTTTCTTATATACATTCGTAACCATTCCGCTGAGCAGGGCTACCATCCAGACCGTCCCTGACCGGCGTGCAACGGAAATGACCGGTACTTACACGATCACTGGTGGCGACCTGGCAGGTGTTATTTTCTTTTTCGGTTATGCGTTTACGTTTTAACGGCCCACCTCTATATATCCAGTTATAATTTACCGGCTTTGTTTTCCAATACCACATTGGAAAGTACGGCCATGTCCGTTTTAGCAGGAAGATGAGAACAGAACCCAATTCCGACATAGAATGGACTGTCTAAATGCAACTGAATCGGATCGCCCACCTGATGCATGG
>Ga0206929_1095_pt1 | contig 22079 bp, 19 predicted proteins | sample Alteio_BWOrgHeat_19_FD_152929 | JGI IMG/M metagenome (GOLD analysis project Ga0206929, IMG submission 152929) | Enriched cells from forest soil in Barre Woods Harvard Forest LTER site, Petersham, Massachusetts, United States -... | ecosystem: Environmental > Terrestrial > Soil > Temperate forest >...
TTTCGGTGTCTCTTTTTCACTTCTTGCCATCATACATGAACTGAGAAAAGCCGAATGTACGCTGGCTTTAAAGCCCATGAAGGCATTTGACCGTTATGGTGCAGTAGAGATAGAAAAACAGGTCATCATAGGTTTCAGCGAAAAAAAATACTACCGGGAAGGACTGATTAACGGCGGCGTATATGCGCTTTCAGTAGCGCCTTTTCTTCAGAAATCTTTTCCCCCGGTTTTTTCCTTTGAGAAAGATTATCTTGAAAAGCAGTACCGGGGCCGGCAGATCTGGGGGATGGTTTCCGACGCATATTTTATAGATATCGGAGTGCCGGAGGACTACGAGCGGGCGCAGACAGAAATGATTGGTAATTATTAAATATTAATGATTAACGCTGAAGAAAATGGCCCCTGTAATTACTATATTCTAAATCCCGTTAATAATTAATATTTAATAATTAATAATTAGTGTTCTCTCTTTCGCAAATAGACAAAACCTGGACGCTCTTTCTGGACCGTGACGGTGTGATCAACTATGAAAATCCAGGCACCTACGTGCGAAACCGGGAGGAATTTATTTTTTATCCGCAGGCTCCTGAGAATATCGCCTATTTTAATAAACGCTTTCAACGCCTGATCCTGGCTACAAACCAGCGTGGAATAACAAAAAAAATTATGTCCCTTTCAGACCTGGAAGAGATTCATGCCGCAATGCTGAAGGAGATAGAGAAAAAAGGCGGCAGTATCGACCGGATTTATTTTTGTGTGGATGAGGAAGCATCCAGCCCCTGCCGCAAACCAAATCCGGGGATGGCTCTCCAGGCTGCCCGTGATTTTCCGGAAATCGATCTGAAAAAATCCCTGATGGTGGGAAATAACGTCAGCGACATGATGTTTGCGAAAAATGCAGGCATGAAAAGCGTTTTTCTGAGAACGACCAGCCCGGACCTTCCTCTGCCCCATGACGCCATAGACCTGTATTTTAATAACCTGGATGAATTCGCCGGGGCGCTGCAGAAATCATAAAGTTTTGAAAGAAATTCCGTAATTCCGGAGAGTTCCTGATCTTCCTTGTAAATTGTGGGCGGAATTTTAATGTATGTCCATGACCCTGAAAAAATATATTTTCCCTGTTTTGCTGTCAGTTTGTGTCGTTTCTGAGAAGGGCATCGGTCAGACGGTTTTACACAATCATTTTACCGGTAATGAGAAAGTCCAGCTGGGGAAACAGCAGGATTCACTGACGGCTTTTGCATATGAAATTGTGAATGCACCGGAGGCCGAGCAGCGGTTCAGGGCTGACAGTTTCTTTATCCGCATGCTGGTCAGGTCTTTGAAAATCCCCAATTCATTTTATTTCCCCTTTGATTCCCTTCAGACCATTTCAAAATTATACGCGCCGGACAGCAGTTTTCGCATATTCACCTGGCAGATAAAAAAAGATGAATACGTTTATTTCCAGCGTGGAGCGATTCAGATGAAAACGGACGATGGATCGCTGAAACTTTTTCCGTTGCACGACTATTCCACATTTACGTCAAAACCGGCTGATTCAATTCGCAATGCGAATAACTGGATCGGTGCGATTTATTACCGCATCATTCAGAAAAATGTAAATGGAAAAAAGGTCTATACCCTATTGGGATTTGATGATTTCACCATCAACAGCAACAAGAAATGGATGGATATCCTGACATTTAACGATCAGGGTCAGCCGGTATTCGGCGGACCGTATTTTTCATTTAAGAATGATTCAGCAAAGGCAAGTAAAACACCCGTTGTACGATTTTATATAGAGTACAAAAAGGAAGCCAGTACCACATTCAACTACGACACGACACTGAATATGATCATATATGATCACCTGATTTCTGAATCAGAAGAACCGAACCGAAAGGAAACCTTTGTTCCGGACGGCGACTATGAAGGATTCACCTGGCAGAACGGCCAATGGCTGCATGTTCCGAAAGTCTTCAACAGTACATTAGAGGACGGACAGTTTCCTGCTGAAAAAAAGATCTTAAATGATGCCGGCGGAATCGACGAAGATGCGTTGAAAGCGCAGTCGGAGAAAAACAAGAAGAAACCGCCGACTCCGTAATTTTCAAAAATAATTATTTGCAGACCTTATCACAATTTGGAAATATGTATTTGTAGAAATGTAATGATGAGTAAATGAAATTTAAAATTAAATTTTAAATTTCATTCGCTCTTTTCACCCATTCACAGTTACAAATTTTTCATATTGTGAAAAAAGGAAACATTCAATTATTCATCAAGTTTCAGAACAGCCAGGAACGCTTCCTGTGGAATTTCGACATTTCCAACCTGCCGCATCCGCTTCTTCCCTTCTTTTTGTTTCTCGAGGAGTTTTCTTTTGCGGGAGATATCACCACCATAACATTTTGCCGTTACGTCTTTTCGCAGTGCACTGATGGTTTCGCGGGCAATGACTTTGGAGCCGATGGCCGCCTGAATGGCGATCTGAAACTGCTGGCGGGGTAAAAGTTCTTTCAGCTTTTCACAGAGTTTACGGCCGAAATCCGCGGCCCGGCTCCTGTGAATTAATGCGCTCAGGGCATCTACCTTTTCGCCATTCAATAAAATATCCATTTTGGCAATATCGCTGTCGCGATAACCAATGGGATGATAATCGAAAGATGCGTATCCCCTGGTCTGGCTTTTTAATTTATCATAGAAATCAAACACGATTTCCGTCAGGGGTAATTCAAAATGGAGCTCTACTCTTGTGGGAGTTAAGTAGTTCTGATTCAATAGAATTCCACGTTTACCTAAACATAAAGTAATGATGTTGCCAATATATTCAGGTTTGGTAATGATTTGTGCATTGATATAGGGTTCTTCGATCCGTTCTGTGCGCGTCGGGTCCGGCATTTCAGCGGGATTATTCACCTGGATGGTTTCTCCCTTGGTGGAATAAGCGATGAAACTTACGTTTGGAACGGTTGTAATAACGGTCTGATTGAATTCCCTTTCCAGTCTTTCCTGGATGATCTCCATATGTAACATTCCCAGGAATCCGCAACGAAAGCCGAAGCCAAGGGCCTGGGATGTTTCAAGTTCGTAGGTAAGGGACGCGTCGTTCAGTTGAAGCTTATCCATGCAGTCGCGCAGTTCTTCAAAGTCTTCTGTCATCACTGGAAATATCCCTGCGAATACCATGGGTTTGACTTCCTGGAATCCCTGTATCATCTGGGGATTTGGATTAGAGCTGAGTGTGATCGTATCTCCCACTTTCACCTCTTTTGCATTTTTAATTCCGGTAATAATGTAGCCGACATCGCCGGCCCGGACTTCCGGTTTGGGTTCGAGTCCCAGTTTGAGGATACCGACTTCATCAGCCTGGTATTCCTGACCTGTAGAAACAAATCTTACTTTATCCCCTTTCTTCAGCAGACCATTCAGGATCCGGTAATAGACGATGATACCCCGGAAAGAATTAAATACGCTGTCAAATACCAGGGCCTGAAGTGGAATATCCGGATTGCCCTTAGGAGGGGGAATACGGTCCACGATGGCTTCCAGAATTTCCGGCACGCCAACACCTGTTCTGGCACTTGCAAGCAGGATGGATTCTTTTTTGCAGCCGATGAGTTCCACAATTTGATCGGTCACTTCTTCCACCATAGCTCCGTCCATATCAATCTTGTTGATCACGGGAATAATTTCCAGGTCGTTTTCAATGGCCAGATAAAGATTCGAAATGGTTTGGGCCTGGATCCCCTGCGAGGCATCCACCAGCAACAGGGCACCTTCGCAGGCGGCCAGTGCCCGGCTCACTTCATAGCTGAAGTCTACGTGGCCGGGTGTGTCAATGAGGTTTAAAATATATTCCTGATCCTTCAAAGTATAATTGATCTGGATTGCGTGGCTTTTAATGGTAATGCCTTTTTCGCGTTCCAGGTCCATATCATCTAAAACCTGCTCTTTCATTTCCCGGTCACTGATCGTGTGGGTGATTTGCAAAAGACGGTCTGCCAGGGTTGATTTTCCGTGATCAATATGGGCAATAATGCAGAAATTCCGGATGTTCTTCATGAGCACTTACCTTCATTTTTGAGGAGCGGCAAAGGTACATAAAAAACCTAAGGCCGTTGGCCTTAGGTTTTAATGTGGCGAATGTGGAATTGTAGTGGATAAAGTGATGTGGGAGTTGAATTTGGGAACGACAATAGAACGCCTAACGCTGAACGCCTAACGCCTAACGCTTAACGCCTAACGCTTAACGCTTAACGCCTAACGCTTAACGCCTAACGCAGAACGCTGAACGCTTTCGTTTATCTTGAATCGTAAATCGTCTATCGATCCACGATCCACGATTAACAATCAACCGACAACGGTTATCTGTCAACTCCCTTTCCGGCTATATTTTATCTCCATTCCCTTGAATTCTTTTCCGTTTTCTGTAAAATACATTTCAAGGAGCTGGTGGTTATCGTCTACAAACTTGTAAATTTCTCTCGTCGGAATATCTTTTTTGGTTAATGCGTCCGTGCTTTTCCCGGAATAATGTATACTATTTGAGGCCGCATCCCAGGTTCCTTCCAAATATATTATACCTGTTCCCATATTGTCAACCCAGCTGCTGACAAATATTTTCCGCGCGTTGTCGTAACCGGCCGTACCGATTCCCTCAAAGGGCATATTAAACATGGTACCCTTGTCAGATTCCTGCAGATAACGACCACCCAGGATCATTTCAAAGTTGGATTCCATTGTATATGTCACCGGCTGTGCGGCGGCCTGCGTCCACATGGTAACTACTCCGGTCCATGCTCCAGCCGATTTGGCCATCATTTGTTGCATGGGTCCCGGGGTCATATATTCTGTAAAGGATTTCATTTCCTCTTGTGATTGTGCAGACAGTCTGTCAGAAATTAAAATCAATAGAAGCAGGCTGCATAAAGGGATATTTTTTTTCATATTTAAAGTTTTATATCAAAAAGTTAGGAAATATTAAAATAACGGCCATAAATTCCCGACCAATTTCGAACAATGGAATACCGGAAGCTTGGAAAATCAGATTTAAATGTGAGCCGGATTGGTTTCGGTACAATGTCCCTTGAAATGGCCAGTCCGGTGACTAAAAATTTACTGCTCCGGGCGATGGAAGGGGGTATCAATTATTTTGATACTGCTGATCTGTACAATCATGGCATGAATGAAATAGTTGTTGGCGAGGCATTCAGGGGAAAGAGGAATCAGATCATCCTGGCTACCAAAGTGGGAAATCAATGGAGAGCAGACGGCTCTGGATGGGATTGGAATCCTTCGAAAAAATATATACTGGACTGCATCGACCAAAGTCTGAAACGTTTGCAAACAGATTATATTGATCTCTATCAGTTACATGGCGGCACGCTGGAAGATCCCATCGATGAAATCATCGAAACATTTGAATCTTTGAAAGCAGCCGGCAAGATTCGCTATTACGGGATTTCTTCCATTCGTCCGAATGTAATCCGGCAATACGTAAAGCGGTCATCCATCGTCAGTGTGATGATGCAGTACAGCCTGCTTGACCGCAGACCTGAAGAGGAGATGTTGCCGTTTTTGTTTGAAAACGGGGTGGCTGTCCTGGCACGCGGCGTTATTGCAAAGGGGCTGCTGGTTTCAAAACCTGCTTCAGTGTTTTTAAATTACTCTGCCGGGGATGTTGAAAAAGCTTCAGATACGGTCAGATCCTTATCCGATAAATTTCATACTCCTTTTGAAACGGCTGTACAATTTGTGCTGAGCCATCCGGCGGTAACATCTGCGGTAGTGGGCATCCGGACCGCGGCGCAACTGTCGGATGCGATCGGTGCCGGTCGGTCACAGCTGAATGAAAATCAAATGGAAGTGCTCAGGCATGCGCTGGTGGCCAATAAATACGCTGATCACCGCTGACTAGTCTTTTTTCAAAACAGTATCATACATGTCCGTAATTTTTTTTCCGATCGTTTCATATGAAAACAGAGAAGAAGCCTGGCTGGCGATTTTGTCCCGGTCATATACCAGATGACTCCGGATCATTTCTTTCATGGCCTCAAGCAATTCATTCTCATTTCCGGCGGTTACCAATATTCCGTTTTCTTCCCGAACAACTTCTGAAATGCCTCCAACCCGTGTTGCAATGACCGGAACACCCGTGCAAAGCGCTTCAAGAATTACACAGGGCATATTCTCATAAAAACTGAATAAAACAAGGGCGGAGGATTTTCTGAATTCGATTCCCACTTCCGCATAAGAAATTTCCCCCAGGCACTGGATTTTATTCTCAGGCAGATTATAATTTGCGATTTGATTTCTTAACCCCCTGGTTGCAGGCCCGATTAAAATAAGTTCTGCATTGAATCCGTGTTTTGTTAACTCAACAAATGTGCGCACAATCCCTTCGGGGTTTTTCTGATGAACTAATGCAGAAACATGGATAAAGCGAAATGGTTTTACAGGTTCAGCGGTTGATGGATAAAACAATTTGGTATTTACCACATTCGGTATTTTTTCAAATCGCACATGCGCCCAATATTGATTGATTTGGTTTCCAAGGGCTTCGCTCACGGGAATTAGTCTTGTGGCCTGTCTTAAGATCAGGCGCGTCATATATCTGGAAATAAATGATTTTCTGAATAAACTGTCTTTTGCCTGGCGATAATACCCCGTCCAGTGTTCGGTGACAACATATGGAATATTATATCGCCATTTCAGGTAAAGGGCGATTAATCCGGCTTTCATCGCTACATGGGCGTGTACCAGGTCGGGTAATTCGTTTTTTCTTTTGAGTTCAGTAATAAACTGGTGATGTTTTTTGAAGTAGGTAACCAGAGATTTCCATTTAGAGAGGAAGCCATGGGTTGAATAGTAGACTATATTCTCCTGAAGGTTTCCTGTTATGGTTTTTTCGTCCGGTTCTTTTTTCTTTTTTCTTCCCGGAGCGGATTTCCCAACATATATCACAGTTATCGGTTGGAAGGCTGAAACAGCTTTAGCCTGCCGCTGTATAAAATCTCCGCTGAATGGCTCCGCTTCATTTGGATACCAGCTGGCCAGCCAGAGGATTCGTTTCATACAGTTGGGTTTTGGACAAAAGGGTTTTCAGACGCGGGTTCAAGGAGTTCATTGCCGACAGAGCTGCGAATGCGGAGAAGGTCTGATTTCCGGATTATTATTAAATCTTTCAAGGGAACGGTGGATTCCTTTCGGTATATCAAAAAATTGTAACAACAGTAAGAAAAATAACCAGTACTGCTGACAATGGGTGCCATCGCAACACCGTAATGAGGCAGAAGCAACAAATCGCCTGTACAAATGACTATAAGGGCCAACACCGAGCCCCGGATATTAATTCCAATTCTTTTGGAGGCCGAAAACCAGGCAGTCATTGGATAATTCATTGTAATGCACAATATGCCAGGAATCAGGAATACAAATAGCGAATACATATTACTGAATGATGCACCAAATACAAATGGGAAAATAAACCATCCGAAACAAAAAACGAAAAGACAAATGGCGCCATTGATCCAAAGCAGGACTCGAATGGCCGCCGTCATTTGAGATTCAATCCCGGATTTTTCCCGCGAAGAAAAAATAGGGAACAACGTTGAACCGATAATGGAAGGGAGAATAAGCAGCATCTGTGCAAGTTTTGAAGCCTGAATATAATTTCCCAGATCTTTTCCGGAACAAAAATATTCCACAAACCAATAGTCAATCCGGTTCACCAGAAAATATATACCGTTTGCCAGCAGGGCAGCTAATGAATACCGGATCACTTTTTTCAAAACGGGCACGGGAGGCAGCAGGGCTCTCTTCCGGGATGATTCTTTCATGAAAAAGAAAAAATTCAACAGCATACCCTGAAGAAAAAAGCTGGAAAAATAAAACAATATAAAGTGAGTCCGGAAGATTTGCTGGTTTTTGCCAAGGACCAGTACAATGACAAGCAATACATTCACCCAAAACAGAATTTTATTTGGAAGGCCGAATTCTTTTTTTGCATAAAATAGTGATGTAAAATAAGTCGTGTACAAAACACCTGATATATACAGAAAACTCGCTATCAGGAATCCCGGATATGATGAATAGCCGGAATGCGAAAAATACAGGACGGCCCACCATCCGGCGACGGCAATGAAAGACATGGCTGAAGCCCAGATTGTACAAAACCGGGCCATTTGGGATGCATCCAGACTTCCGTTAGCTATATAAAAGGCGGAGCCGGACTCGAGACTGATACTTGCAAACAACAGAACCAGGGCGAGGTTATTGACGACATAAAAAATCTGACCGCTTTTCTCAGCTGCAAAAAAGCGAGCGATCCCGATATTTATCAGCAGAACGGAAAAAAAATACAGACCCCTCCAGAGCATGTGTTGGCGGATAAGGAGGGAGGTTTTGTTCATATGCACATTACTTCAGCGCCCGTATAATTTCCGCAAACTCCTGCGCATTCAACGACGCTCCGCCAACCAGTCCACCGTCCACATCTTTTGATGCAAATAATTCGCGGGCATTATTCGCTTTAACACTGCCACCATATAATATTGAAACCTGATCAGCGATGGAAGGCCCATACTGATTTTTAAGCACTAACCGGATATGTGCATGCATCTCCTGAGCCTGTTCCGTACTGGCTGTTTTTCCGGTCCCGATTGCCCAGATGGGTTCGTAAGCAATGACAATTTTTAATATTTCCTCTTTTGACAACTGAAACAGGGATTCGCGTAATTGCTGTTCCACAAAGATATTTTGCTGATGTTGTTCCCTTGTCTGCAACGCTTCACCACAACAAAAAATGGGTGTTATTGAATTGGCGAGACATAAATTAATTTTTTCAGCCAGCATTTTATTGTTCTCTCCAAAATATTCTCTTCTTTCACTGTGGCCGACCAGGCAATATGGGAGATCCAGGGATTTCAGCATTTCGGCAGAGACTTCACCCGTATATGCACCTGATTTTTTATCCGAGCAGTTCTGTGCTGCAATAAAATAATTTTTCTTGTGCTGAACAGTATCAATAGACATTTCGAGGTAAGGAAACGGTACTGCAAATACGACAATATGATTTTCCTTCAATGAGATGTCAGCGGTAACCAATGTCTGCAATAAGGCGATCCCCTGCGGATAAGTCAGATTCATTTTCCAGTTGGCGGCCGCAATTTGTTTTCTCATTTAATTTTATTTTTTCTTTTCAAAAATATATTTCAATTGTGTTTTTTCTCCCGGACTTAGTTGCTGTCCTTTCAGCGACTTCCACTTATTAATATGTTTTACTGCTTTTTCGAACGCATATACTGATCCATCAATACCCCAGCTAAAAGAAGGAAGATAAGCAGGCGTGAGGCCATTTCCAAATACATGGCAGCTTGTACCCACAACGGTTCCCGTGTTAAAAGAGGTATTGATCGCTGATCTTGAATAATCGCCCATGAACATGCCGCATTTTAATCCAGCCTTCAAAAAAGAATTCTTTAGTGGATTCCAGAGGCTGACTTCTCCCCCGCTGTTCTTTAAATTCGAGTTTGAAGTTCCTGCACCAAGGTTGCAGTAATCACCGATCACCGAATCGCCGAGATAGCCATCATGCGCTTTGTTGGAATATCCAAAAAAAATGCAGTTTTTGATTTCACCCCCCAGCACACATTGTGGACCCGCAGAAGTTGCACCATAGATTCGGGCACCCATTTTTACGACAGATTTTTCGCCGATTGCGAAAGGTCCGCGGATTAAGGATCCTTCCATGAGAAGGGCATCTTTCCCGATATAAACCGGTCCTTCGCTGGCATTCAGATAACAATGTTCCACAACGGCTCCCTGTTCCAGAAAAATATCAGTCCCTGTTATTCTATTGGTAGAAGAAATCGGATTTGACTTTCGTCCTTCGGTGATCAGTTTAAAATCATTTTTGATTTCTGAGGCATTATGTCTGAGAATATCCATCAGATCCAATAAGCGAGTTGCACCGTCGTATACAGGTTGCGGATTGAGACCCGTTATGGAACGGATGAGCCCTTCATCGGGAATAATGTTGGCGGGTATGGAGAGATCAGCAGATAAAGGCGAAAGGTTTTTAAGCCGGTAATTCCATTTCTCGCGGATAGTTAAAATGCCGCAACGGATATCGGCCACGGAACGGGTCAATGAAAATGGAAAAAAATCATCCGCAAACGGGCCGTCAACCAGCGAAAGGGCATTCATTGCTTAAAACTAAACCTAAAAATCTTTTCAAAAAAAATCCTCCCGATAAAAGCGGGAGGATTCAGCAAACTATTGCCTGTATTAAGATTTCTTCTCGTAGCGTTTTTTGAATTTATCGATACGTCCGGCAGTGTCTACCAGCATGTTTTTACCTGTAAAAAACGGATGCGAGGTGTTTGAAATTTCCAGCTTGATCAGTGGATATTCATTCCCATCCTCCCATTTGATTGTTTCGCGGGAATTAGCAGCGGAACGAGTAAGGAAACTCGTGCCATTACTCATATCGCGAAATACAACGAGACGGTAACTTTCGGGATGCAGATTCTGTTTCATAATTTCTGATTTGACCGTGCTCTAAATTTTTCAGTTCCCGGCACGAAAGGGAGCGCAAAATTAGGGGTTTTCGGGGTGAAATACAAACCTTTTTAGATGACCGATGATCCCGCAGGTGCGGGGATCGATGACCGATGAATTTTCAGACACCTAAATTACAAAAAAAGCGTTAGGCGTTAAGCGTTAAGCGTTAGGCGTTAAGCGTAAAGCGTTAAGCTTTAAGATCGCATATTATCAAACTGAAGCGGTATACCCAGGCTGGATGTCTTGCACAATTGGATTACGGCCTGTAAATCATCGAGTTTCTTCCCTGTTATCCGCACCAGGTCATCCATAATGGCGGCTTGCACTTTCATACCGGAATCTTTGATCAGTTTGACGATCTTTTTCGCATCCTCCTGCTTCAGGCCATTGCGCACGGGCACTTCTTTCCTGGTCACTTTCCCACTGGGATAAGGATCTTTTGACATGTCATAAGCAAGCGGATCGATACCCTGTTTGATTGACCTGCTGATGAGTACGTCCGTGATCTGTTTAATCTTCATGTCACTGGCAGCTTCCAGGTCAATTTTCATCTCCTTTTTGTTCAGCTCAATAGAAACAGGAGAATCTTTAAAATCAAACCGGTTTTGTATTTCTTTTTTGGTCACGTTCACGGCATTGTCGAGAGTCTGCGGATCGATTTTGCTGACGATATCGAAAGATGGCATAGGCTTGTTTTAAGAATGTAAAAGTAAAATAAAAAGCCCGTCCGGGCTGATGGGACAGGCTTTTATTATATCACAGGAGGGTTAATTATTTCCGCCTTTCTTCAGTCGGTTTGATTCATCATCTGCTCCTCCGGAGTGCCGGTTATTCTGGGTTCCCTTGATCGTTTTTCCAAAACGATAGGTAAATGTGAGACTCAACTGACGGCTGTCCCTGGAATTATGAAAAGTGGCTTCCGTTTGTTGGAAATCGATGGTTCCCTTGACCTGCTGCGTGTAGAATATATCACGCAGGCCTAACTTGAGACTGGCTTTTTCTTTCATTATCTGTTTTGCAATGGCAGCAGAAGTCTGGCCCATTGGCTGAACAAAAATCTGCCCGTCAATACCCTGGGTTCTGTACCAGCCTGATAATTCAGCGCTCCAGCCGTGGGTGAACTTAAACATATTGGTCATATTCCCCATACCCTGCACATCACTCACATCCAGGTTCTCACCATACAGAATGCCAGTAAAATGATTATAATTCACGTTTACATAAACAGTCGTATTCCACCATTTTGTCAGGGGCATATTCAGGCTGACTGCTATTCCTCCGTTTTCTCTCCTGCCGATATTTCCCCTGCGAACGATGGTTGCATGTCCGTCCTGTTGAAAAGTTTCTGCAAAGAAATTCTGTGTATTGCTGTAGTTTAATGTCGTTGTAAGTAAATTATTGTAAGTGTGTGAGAGTTCAATATTTGTACTGATTTGAGGCTGCAGGTAAGGATTTCCCGCCTGGTAAGTGTATTCATCCAGAAAAAATAAGAAGGGGTTCAAGTCACCATAATCCGGCCGGTCAATACGGCGACCGAAATTCACATTGAACGAGTTTTTGTCATTTAGCTGATAGGTAATGTATGCTGTGGGGAACGCATTTACATAGGATCTTTTGAATGAAGAATCGTTGTTATTCACGGTATAAATATTTCCGTACTGGTGTCCGTCATAGTTTGTGTTTTCAATCCGCAGCCCGGCCTGGAAATTCCATTTTTTGTATTTTTTTATCAGGTTAATATATGCTGCGTTGATGTTTTCATGGTATACAAAATAATTGGTCTTGGTCGTATCCGGAACATATTCATTGCCGGTTACGTCAAAATAATTTGCCTTGTTGTCTGTGGCCACGAAACTTGTTTTCAAACCAGCTTCCAGTTTGAAATCATTCCGGAAGGGATGTGAATAATCTGTTTTGAAACTATAAATGTTAATTGTGGAGGGAAGATCACCGCTCAATGAATTGGATGAAATCGGATTCATATCAGGATCATAAGTATAGTTTTCGAACATCTGGTTGCTCGACGACTTGTAGTAGATATAATCCGCATCAGCCGTGAGTTCCCGGCCGCTGGAATCAAATTGTCTTTTGAAATTGAGGTTTACGGTACCATTCGTCCACAGACTGTGAATATTGCCAAATGAATGCACCAGGGAATCCGGAATATTGTTCGCATCCTTGAGCGTAATATAACTTTGGGAAACATCCGATTCATTGTCCTGGTATCCGCTCAATACAACGCCCACCGTGGTCTTGCTATCAAGGAAATAATCCATGCCGAGTTTTAAATTTAGTTCGGGCGAAAGGAATTTCATATGCGTATTCTGGGTGAAAATGGAATTGATTTCTTTTGTGCCTGCATCGAGGTAATTTCTGTTTATGTCCAGATTCTGAAATCCCTGCCAGTATGTATAGCCCCCGTTAAAGAAAAAATTGAATTTGTTTTCGCGGTAATTCATATTGAGACTTCCACCAGGTTTTGCATAGACACCCTGGGTATATGTCAGCGTGGTTGATCCGTTAAAACCCTTTGCCTTGTTTTTCTTTGTCTTGATATTGATAATACCGGAATTCCCCGCCGCATCATATTTGGCGGAGGGATTGCTCATGATCTCAAGCTGGTCGATTGCTGAAGAAGGGAGGCTTTTCAGGTAGGTTGCCAGCTGTACGCTGTTCATATAAGTGGGCCTGCCATCGATCATGACGTTCACGCCCTGTTTTCCCTTGAGACTAATATTCCCGTCTTTATCTACGGAGACTCCGGGTGACTTTTCAAGTACATCCATAACAGAGGTACCCGCATTGGCCGGGGAAGCATCAACGTTGACCAGAATCCTGTCAGATTTCTGCTCGATGAACGGTTTCTTCAGGACGACTGAAACGGATTGCAATTCGCTACTTTGTTTATTGAGACTGAAAGTCGGCAATTCAAGATCTTTTGTTGCCGCCGTTACCTTGAAATCAGCACCAGTTACCTGGCTATGCCCGATCGCTGACACCCGTATATGATAGGTCCCCGGTGAAACTGCCTTGAAACGGAATTTTCCGTCTTTGTCACTCAGCTCGTTTTTGAACACGGATGTGTCGGACCCTTTGATCAATGAAATAGTGGCTGCTTCCAGTGTGCCGCCATTTTCTTCCCGGACCGAACCATATATGGCGGTTTGGGCATTTAAAAAGTATCCGGAAAAAGTCAGGAGCAGCAGGATGGTTAGAATTTTCATAATCTATAGTTTAGCTTGGTACTGGTGGTTGATGATTACAGGACAAAGATTGGTACTAAGTATAACATAGAACAATGCAATGTGTTGGAAGGTTGATTTTATTGATAACCGGGAAATCTTGATTTGAGAATTGGACGCTGAGTCGCCAAAGATGTTTCAGTCAATAGAAAAATAAAGGATGAAAGCCATGATTTGCTGATCAGTGGTCAGACCTGTAGTGGCTGACCGGCGGGGCGGTCGGGAGTCTGTTTTTTGAGAAAATAATACAGAACCCCTCCCCCTATAATCAGGAGTGTAGAAATGATTTCGGCCTGTGTAGGATGAAAACCAAAGATGGAATAGCGTGTATTCACCCTTATTTTTTCAATAAAAAACCGTTCAATTCCATTAATGATCAAATAAAAGGCGAATAATGTTCCGGGAACCTTAAACTTTTTTCGAAGTGACCAGAGCAGGAAAAAAAGACAAAGACAAATAACGGTTTCATAAAAAGGGGTAGGGAAAACAGGAATCGGAAGATAACTGCAGTATGGGCCATTGCAGCCCGTAATCTTTACGCCCTCCCCGATTACATTATGTGGATATGGATATCCGAAAAGCCAATTGGGCAGGAACGAAGGTCCTTTTACGGTCAGATGGGGCACATCCAGGGAACCAAACTGGCTTACAAAGAAATCAGAATTTTTACCTACCTGCGTTTGGAAATCCTGTATGTTACCCGGTATCGATTTCAGATTCGGGCCTACTTTATAGGCGCTGTTAGGGATTCCCCAGTCTCCGTCGCCAGAAACCTGGCATCCGATCCTGCCAGTTCCATAAGCCAGCATCAGTGCGGGAGCCGCAGCGTCGTTTAAGTACCAGAATCCGATTTTATGTTTACGGGCATAATACCAGATGGCGAGAGCAGCCACAATTAACCCCCCATAAAAAGTCAGGCCTGCGAATGCCAGCAGAGATTCGACGGGATTTTTAATGAATTCGTCCCAGGTTTCCAGGCTGTTAAAAATTTTCGCACCCAGGAAGCCGAAAATGGCAGCAAATATGACTAGATCCCCTACCCGGTCATGCGGCCAGATGCGGATTTTTCTTTCCTCGGGTGTTGGCAGTTTTTGTTTATTCTTTTCGCGCCATTTTAATCCCGCGAAAATCAATCCCAATGCGAGTCCCGCCCAGCCATTTCCTTCTGAAGAAAAAATAAAATCCGCCGGATTCTGCGTTAAGGGGGAATTGGCCGTGAACAGTCCGATAATCTTATATCCGATCAGAAATCCAAGAATGAAATTGACCAGCAGTTCACCCGGACCGGCAATTTTACCAACAACAATTGTTTCTTCTTCCGCCTCAAGCAGACCCTGTCTCTCTTTCCTTTTTAGCTCATGGGTAAGCACCATCGCAGCACCGATAAAAGAAATCGCAACAAAAAAACCAAAGGAGTTTATAAAATGCAGGAACTTTAAATCCAGGCCAAATAAATCTTTAACCGCGTAGTATAAATTCGGATACATAGGAGCTGCAAGATAAGGGTAAAAACCTGAGAGAACCTTCGTATCCTTGCCTCAAAATTTGCGTGCATGTATAAAATTGCCGTCATAGGAGCTGGTACCATGGGAAATGGGATAGCCCATGTTTTTGCCCAGCATGGATTTGCTGTGAATCTTATTGATCTGCATACAATTCAACTGGAGAAGGCGATGGCGAATATTTCAAAAAACCTGGACAGGCAGGTTCAGAAGGGGATTCTTTCACCGGAACAAAAAACCGACACGATCAACCGGATCCGTATGGTCGAAAAAATAAAAGATGGCGTTCATGACGCGGATATTATAATTGAAGCGGCGACCGAAAATGAGGACATTAAACTTCGGATTTTCCGGGAACTCGATGAACACGCTCTACCCGACGCCATTTTAGCCAGCAACACTTCCTCTATTTCCATTACGCGGATTGCCGCTGCAACAAAAAACCCTTCGCGTGTAATCGGCATGCATTTTATGAACCCTGTTCCCCTGATGAAACTGGTTGAAATCATCAACGGGTATGGGACATCTTCTAATGTTACCGAAAAAATAATTGAACTATCCGTGAAACTTGGAAAAACGCCCTGCGTTGTGAATGATTATCCGGGATTCATATCAAACCGCATCCTGATGCCCATGATCAATGAAGCGATATTCAGTCTTCAGGAAGGAGTGGCTTCCGTAGAAGCAATTGATACGGTCACGAAACTGGGTATGGCTCATCCCATGGGACCTTTACAACTGGCCGATTTTATCGGACTCGATGTTTGCATGGCAATTCTGAAAGTCATGCAGGAGGGTTTCGGTAACTCAAAATATGCACCAGCCACGCTGCTCGTAAATATGGTTGCAGCCGGCCGGCTCGGAATTAAATCAGGAGAGGGATTTTATGATTATCGTAGTGGCTCGGGGAACCTGCAGGTAAGTGAAAGGCTAAGAAAAGTGTGAGAGTGTGAGAGTGTGAGAGTGTGAGAGTGTGGGATTCACTCTCACACTCTCACACTCTCACACTCTCACACTAAGTTTGTTCCGGTAATAGCTAACAGTATCGGAGCCGAAACGTTCAAATTTTACAGCTTTTGCATTCCCGAAATCAGGGGATGGAATTCCCTCCGGTATTTCCAGTTCATGGTTTGTAATGATCCGTATTTCATCCCATATGCCCGCATCAATAAAAGACTGCAGAAGTTTTGAACCCCCTTCAACAAGTACACTCAATAAGCCGGAAGCGTGAAGGGTGGATACTATTACGGAAACGCCGATATGCTGCCCGTTTATTTTTTTGAATATCAGATTTCCGGTATGCAATTCTTTTTTCCCGTTCAGGATGATGGTTTTGGACTCCTGGTCAAATATTTTTAAGGATTCCGGGAGTCTGAGTTCCCGGTCAAGAACAATACGGACCGGATTTTTACCCGTCCACAGCCGGTTCGTCAGTTGCGGATTATCCAGTAAAGCAGTATTTGTTCCAACTAGTATTGCCGATTCTTCGCTTCTCCATTTATGAACCTGCCTGTCGGTCCAGGAATTTGATATCAGTATTCTGCGGTCTGGTTCACCAGCGATTTTATGATTGGCTGACTCGGCCCATTTCAAAATAATATAAGGCCGTTTTTGCTGATGAAAAGTAAGAAAACGGCGATTCTTTTCAATTGACAGTTCTTCTAAAACAGGAAATTCCACATGCACGCCATTCGCTCTTAATTTCTCAATCCCTTTCCCATTTACTTCGGGAAACGGATCGCGACAGCCAACTACAATATTTGGAATTTTTTCCCTTATGATCAGATCCGTGCAGGGTGGCGTTTTGCCATAGTGACAACAGGGCTCTAAGGAAACATACATGGTGGAAGAAGAAATCAGAGGCCGGTCGGCCGGCTGTACGGATTGAACACAGTTCACTTCTGCATGCGGACCACCGTATTGTTTATGATAACCTTCACCAATTATCCTGTGATCATGAACAAGTATTGCGCCCACCATAGGATTGGGTGCCGTAAATCCCGCACCCAGATCTGCCAGCTGCAGGCATCTGTGCATGTACGCCTCGTGTGTTGGATTCTCTTTTTTTTCCCGGTGACCGGACAAGATTGCAGACATGGACTGCAATTTAATTCATTGTAAGTTTGCCGGCATGACAATCGAAGAGGCAAACCGTTTAATCATTGCTTCGCTCACCGGTCCATATGAAGAGCGGGAGGCCGCATCCATCAGTTCCCTCGTTATGGAAAGGCTGACCGGTATGCCGAAAAGCCTGCGCCTGTTGCATAAAAAGAACCCATTCACTGCAAAACAGCAGGAAGTGTTTCAGCAATGGCTTGCAGAATTATTAAGACAACGTCCTGTCCAATATGTAATGGGAGAAGCCTGGTTTGGCCCGTTCGCTTTTTATGTTGACGAAAACGTACTGATACCCCGTCCGGAAACGGAAGAACTGGTCGACTGGCTGCTGAAAGACAATGTTACCGCCGATCCGGGCAAATCGGTGCTGGACATCGGAACGGGAAGCGGATGCATACCGGTATACATAAAAAAGAAGCGAAAAGATCTCCATGTGATGGGCGCCGATATCAGTGAAGAAGCGCTGAAAATAGCAAAAAGAAACGCCCTGGCGAACGACGCGGAAATCAGATTTTATTTGAGTGATGTCAGGGACCCCATGCAAACGGAAAAATTACCATATGCAGATCTGATCATCAGCAACCCGCCTTATATTCCGGAAAAGCAAAAGGCGCTCCTGGATAAACACGTAAGAGATTTTGAACCTGCCCTTGCGTTATTTGTACCGGATGAGGATCCGATCATGTTTTATAAAATCATCGGTGAATTTGCCATTCAGAAAATGAATCCCGGCGGCCGGTTGTTTTTGGAAATTCACCATGACTATGCGAAAAATATCGTGGAATGGTATCAGGAAAAGGGGTTTTTGCTTGAATTAAAAAAAGATTTTTCAGGAAATAACAGAATGATAAAAGCCTGGCGGAACTGAATCGGCTGTTTACAGGCACAATCCGTTATTTTTGCGCATCTGAAAAATAATGAAATCTTTTTTTCGCCTTTTTATTCTTTTCCTGACGGGGCTATCGTTTGTCGGAAATGTATCTGCACAGGATGCTTTACTCAGTGATTCAGCATGGAATTTCCATTTCCAGTTTACGGGGATCATACAGTATAACCCACCCTTTCATTCTCCTTATATCGGTCAGAACAGTTTTCTGCCGAATGCAGAACGTGCTTTCTCTGTTACGACCACAGCCTTTTTAGGAAGAAAATTATGGTCCGGCGCCTCTGTGTATTTCAATCCTGAGATGGCGGGCGGGCAGGGATTGAGCAGTACGCTGGGTATTGCCGGGTTTCCCAATGGAGAAACTTTTCGCATCGGTTCAGATCAGACAGTGGTATATGTTGCGCGAATTTTTATCAAGCAGCAGATCGTACTGGACAGGAATCATTTTGATACCCTGGAAGATGGCACAAACCAGGTCCGGGAGCGGGTTTCAAGAAAACGCCTCACCATTAACTTCGGAAAGTTTGGAGTGGCCGATTTTTTTGATCAGAATTCGGTGAGCCACGACCCGCGAAGCGATTTCATGAACTGGTCGCTAATGAATAACGGGGCATACGATTATCCCGCGAATACCCGTGGATACACGTATGGCCTTATTCTGGAATATTATACACCGGGATGGGCAATTCGCGCAGGAACTGCTCTTGAACCGACATATGCAAACGGCCCTACCCTGGATTTTAACTGGAATAAGACGAACAGTGAAACAATTGAGATTCAAAAAGACTATACGCTGCACAAACAGCCGGGCACCCTCCGGTTGCTGTTATATTACAACACATCCAAAGCGCCCGCATACCAGACCGTAATCGATGAATATAAGAATGGTACAGATACCAGCCTCGATGTGATTCACGGGACGGCTTATGGCGGAAAGAAATACGGAATCGGGGTCAATTGCAATCAGGCAATCAGCAGCCGGCTAAATGGTTTTTTCCGATTGGGATGGAATGATGGTAAAACGGCTACCTGGGCTTTTGCGGAAATTGACAATAGCGGAAGCCTGGGGTTGAGGTATTATGGCATCGGCAAAAACAGATCCACGGATAATATCGGACTTGCGTTCGTCAGTAATGGGATCTCTTCCGGTCACCGGGATTTTCTGAATACCGGCGGTTATGGATTTATGATTGGTGATGGTACACTGCCGCATTATACCAGGGAAAATATAGCAGAATTATTTTATGAAGTGAAGCTATTTGAAAACCTGTTCGCCACACTCGATTACCAGTTTGTTTCCCATCCGGCGTATAACCATGACCGTGGGCCAGTGTCCCTGCTGGCTACCCGTGTGCACATTTATTTTTAAAGATTTCCCTTTTTCATTTCATTCCAGGCGAAATCGCATGCCCGTGCGGTAAGCGCCATATAAGTAAGTGAAGGATTTTGCCAGGCGGCGGAAGTCATACAACTTCCATCCGTTATAAAAACATTTTTTACTTCATGTATCTGGTTAAAAGCGTTTAATACGGACGATTTTGGATCACGTCCCATCCTTACCGTTCCCATTTCATGCACTGCGGAGCCGGCGGGCAGATCATAATTGAAACCATGCACTTCGGTAAAACCTGCTTTTTCCAGCATTTCAACCGCGGATTGCCGGATATCCTTATTCATAGCTTTTTCGTTGTCGCCATATTTAAACTGAATATGAACGATGGGAAAACCCCAGGCGTCTTTTTTTGAAACATCGAGTGTAATGCGGTTATTATAATTTGGAAGTGTTTCTCCCCAGCCACCGATCCAAAGGGTCCATGGTCCCGGCCTTAATAGTTTTTCTTTAAAAGCTTTTCCAAAGCCGGGGGTGTCCAAACCAGTATTGTCCCAGCTTTCTCTTGCCCCACTGGCCTGGTATCCCCATCCCCTCAGATAATCTTTGACGGATGTTTCATTATTCAGATTTCTGAATCTCGGCATGTAAATTCCGGCAGGTTTTCTGCCATAATAATACGCATCCTTCATGCCATGAAATTTGCCTGTTGCTCCGGCACCGATGAAATGATCCATGAGATTATGGCCGACCTGTCCGGAATCATTTCCCAATCCGTCCGGAAAACGGGATGAAGTGGAACGCAGTAATAAGGCTGCCGTATCAATTGTGGAAGCATTCAGGAAAATAATTTTTGCAAAATATTCCTTCACTTCTTTTGTATGGGAGTCGATGATCCGCACACCCGTTGCCCGTTTTTTAGTATCGTCATAAATCACTTCAGCCACCACGGCATCGTAAACGACCGAAAGGTTTCCGGTTGCCTCAGCGGCAGGGAGTGTGGCGGAATTGCTGCTGAAATACCCACCGAACGGACATCCCCGGTCGCAGAGATTCCGGTATTGGCAGGGTCCCCGGCCCTTCCAGCCCCTGCTTAGATTGGCCACGCGCGCAGGTGTTACTACGCGGTCCTTATAGTCAGCGGCTACTTTTTTTGCAAAATAGTCTTCGATGCAATTCATTTCAATGGGCGGGAGAAAGTTTCCATCCGGAAGCTGAGCGAGGCCCTCTGCCCTGCCACTAATCCCGGTAAACTCTTCGACATAGTCATACCAGGGTTGAAGATCTTTATAGCGGATCGGCCAGTCCACACCATGACCGTCTTTCAGATTGGCTTCAAAGTCAAGATCACTTAACCGATAACATTGTCTGCCCCAGGTCAGCGATCTGCCCCCGACCTGATAACCACGCACCCAGTGAAAAGGATCGTCCTGTATGTATGGATGATCCTGGTCCCTGACAAAAAAAGCCTTCGTTGCCGGGTCGTAATTTTCGGATGAAACAGGATCATTGGTTTTATCTGCAATGGTGTTGAAGAGGCCATGCGGAAATTGCCAGGGGGCCATCATGGCCGTCGGGTAGTCTTTGACATGAACCACATTTCTTCCCCGTTCTATGACCAGTGTTTTAAGACCTTTTTCGCAAAGTTCTTTCGCAGCCCATCCTCCGCTGATGCCGGAGCCGACCACAATGGCATCAAACTGATGTTGTTTGAGTCCCCCGCTGTTTAAATAAACCCCACCCGGATCACCCATACACGTTTATTTGGTAGCCCAGCATTTTTGATTTGGTTCCAATGAGATGCAGGACATATACCTGCCTGGCACTGCAATATATTGCATTCCCAGGCTGGCACCTTTTTCCGATATGCAATAACCATAAACACTGTAAGTTTTCAGTGTTTCAAAAAAAGAGATTCCGCTGTATTTGTTTTTTACTTTTTCGAGAAACGGATTTGTTATTCTGGATTTCTGGTCGGCCCACCGGACTACGAATTCTTTTTCCTCCGGGGTGCAATCAATAAAATCCCGCTGATATATCGAGCGCGTATATGCCTCGAGGCCCTGCAGTCCGTCAATAAATTTGTTTAATGTTTTATGGTCGGTGCATTCATTCAGCATGGGCAGCATGAATTCCACCGCACCAGCCTCTTTGGCGCCCGGAGTATCGGTCGCCGGAATAATTATTTCGGCAAGTTCAGCAAGCAGCGATTTTTTGCTTAATAAGTAATTTCTATCCGGGCTTTTTGAAAGTTCATACCATTCATATCCGCCAAAACCAACTACGGTTGCAGTACCAGCCAGGAGGATGGATCCGATGGCCTTTCTTCTTTTCATTTACTGTACGCCTTTTTTATCCACGGCCAGAACCGTTCTCGCTCCGAGCTCCCGGGCTATACGCATGACAGCCACCACGTCATCGATGGGAACCGTTTTATCGGCATTGATAAC
>Ga0206929_1094_pt1 | contig 22039 bp, 27 predicted proteins | sample Alteio_BWOrgHeat_19_FD_152929 | JGI IMG/M metagenome (GOLD analysis project Ga0206929, IMG submission 152929) | Enriched cells from forest soil in Barre Woods Harvard Forest LTER site, Petersham, Massachusetts, United States -... | ecosystem: Environmental > Terrestrial > Soil > Temperate forest >...
AATTGTATTTACTCCATTAATGAAAAAAAGCTTATGGGTTGCCGGGGTATGCGTGTTTATGCTGTATTCCTGCGAGAGTTTGAAAGAATCGTCCAAGTATCAGTTCGTAGAGGGCTATTACAAGGTACCGGTAAAAGGGAAAACGGAGAAACTCTATGTATTGACCGGTAGTGATACGATAAAAGCCTATCGCGCACGGGACTTATCCGGAGAGAAAATAGATACCACGCATGCTTTTCAATTCGCATTTCCACCCATCAGACCTAATGATTTTTCGTCAACGAGTTTTACTCGAAACACACTTGATTTTGATATCCTGACCATTCTTTTTAAATACCGTTTCCCGGTTAAAGGGTTTCCTCCGCAGTTAAATGCCAGTTTTAATGGAGCACTTTACCTTGGGTACCGAACGGATGTTTATAAACTTTCTTATAAGACAACACCCATGCGATACGTAAAAAGAACGATCACTCACTACGGCTATAGTGTTGGTATATTTTCCGGATTTGGAACAGCAAGAATTGATGAATATGACACCGAGGGGGCACTGAATTATGAATACGATGGTTTAGTGAATTTAACGGGCGTGGCCATTATTGCAGCACTGGACAGGCTAACGGCCGGCCTAACGATAGGAGTGGATCATTTGCTGGATAAAAACAACAGCGTTTGGATAAACAATGGGAAACCTTGGATCGGCATAAGCCTGGGACTGAATCTGAATTAAAGACCAGGTTGCCCTGGCGTGAATATTGAATCTACTCAAAAAAAATGTATGCCCTGGTATAACGGAAATTATCCGCCCTCCTATAAAAATCAACCTGTATCGCTGCGCGAAAAAGCGGTTGAGATCGCGAACCAGCTATTGGAACAGGGAGTAGACGAGGGTATTGCCATTGCCACCGGCTTGAAACGCGCCCGGATATTTTTTAAGAAACAGCTTTCATCCCGGGGGACAAAAAAGGAAATCTCCTGACCGTATCCGGATTAGCCGTATTTTTTTATTAATGTAAACGCTTGCTGCCCGTCCTGCCATCCAAGGGGAATAAATTCTTTGCCTGCCAGTTCATTGTATTGTTTAAAAAATATTTCAATCTGACCCGGCAGATCGGGATTCAGTTGTTGAATATTATCAATCGCTTTATAATGATGAGAAAATTCAGCAACTGCAACTATCCGGTCATTTCTGAATTCTTCGCCTTTTTCTTTCTGACTGGCTTCCAACACGGCGATGGGTCGTGCGGGAACAAGTGTTCCCTGTATGCCGGGTTCATCCAACAACAATAAAACATCCAGCGGATCTCCATCTTCTGCTTTTGTAGAAGGGATGAAGCCGAAATCAAATGGGAAAACCATTCCCAGCGGAAGTATTTTATTCATGCGGAACAGATCAAAATCGAAGTGATAGTCATACTTATATGGTGTACCCCTGGGCGTTTCAACCACCACATATATCAGCTGATCCTTAATTGACGGAATATCTTTGATTTTCATGTACTTCTTTTCATTAGATAAAAAAGCCCTCCCGTTAGAGAAGGCTTTAACGACATAGGGAGGATTGTTCAACTGCCTTAATAATACTATGTCGTTAATGGTTTACGTCATTATAATGAATACCAAAAGTGTACCTGATTAAATTCACCCGAGCGATCAAATTTCATGACGTTTTTTCACCAGTAATGTGGAGTATTTTACGCGAATACATTTTATAAGTCTGAAACTACAGGGAATAATAATTGCGAACTGTACAATGTATATTCTTACATTTCGAGGGTAGTTATTTTACGGGTTGGATTTCTATCTGACCCTTTTTCTTTTAGCCATTGCAGAATTTCTTTTAGAGATTTCGCGTTCCAGGTCATGGCCCTGGTGAGTCCGCCTTTCCGGGCAGCAGAAACTCCCCATCGTATATTGTCTATTTCACCAATACTGTGTGCGTCCGGGTTGATGGATATCATCACGTTCTTTTTCAATGCGTAAGGTATGTGCGACCAGTCCATATCTAGGCGATATGGGTTGGCGTTGATCTCAATGACGACTTTATTGGCTGCGCATGCATCGATCACTTTCTTAAAATTTACTGGGTATCCGGGCCGGATGAGCAACTGGCGCCCGGTCATATGACCCAGTATGGTCGTGTATGGATTCTCGATGGCTTTTATCAGTCTGGCGGTCGCTTTTTCTTCATTCATTTTTAGCAGTTGATGAATGGAAATGATGACCATATCAAATTTTTTTAGAAGCCGGGTATCATAGTCCAGTTCGCCGGAAACAAGTATATCACACTCGATACTTTTAAATATTCGAAAGGATCCTGGCTCTTTATTGAGATCGTCGATGGCGTCCATCTGGCGCAGCACTTTTTCCTCTTTCAGGCCGCCAGCATAGTGCGCATTTTTCGAATGATCGGAGATGACCACATATTCATATTTTTTCTTTTTACAGGCCTCCACAAAATCCGGCAGTCTGTCCACGCCATCACTCCAGTTGGTGTGGTTATGCACGACTCCCCGGATATCTTTCAGGGAGATGAGGTCTGCGATTTTATTTTTGAAATCCCACTCGGCCACATCCTCGCGCATCTCCGGTATGATAAAAGGAAGTTTCGCTTTCTTATAGATTTCATCTTCTGTACTGAACGAGGTTTTGTTCTTTATGTTACCCAGCACTTTTTTTACATGGAATTCATTTCCCGTGCGGGTAAAAAGTTCCTTATAAAATTGATTGATTGTTGTGTGATAAATTATTACGGGTATTTCATCGAGGGTGTGGGCATGAGTCTGATCCTTGCCGGATGATTGGATGATGAGATGCCTCCGCAACGCAGGGTTCTTACATTTTACGGCAGATAAGGCAGCAATGATTTCAATTCCCGGGACGGTTGTTGATTGTCTTCTTATTTCTCCGCAGAGGCTTATCCATTTTGTTTTAAATAATTTTTGCATGGCAGTGACCAGACCAATTGCGGTATCAGCTATAAAACCATAGTGGAAACGGTCCTTTTTAAGATCGTAATTCTCAATGGCCTCTATAATATTAATCTCGGTCTTTTTACCAAAACCCGGGATTTCGCTTAATTTATTATTCTTACAGGCTTTCAGCAGGCCATCAATCGTATCGATTTTTGCTGTTTTCCACAACACTGACAGTTTTTTACCCCCGAGTCCCGGAATGCGCATCATTTCAAATAAACCGGCTGGCGTAAGCTGAATAAGTTCGTCTAACGCTTCCAGGGTTTCAGTTTTCTTCAGTTCTTCAATAAGTTTTATCATTTCAGGACGAAATAATGTAGAGAGACTGGATTTATCCATACTTAGTATATCATCCGAAATCCTCCGTAAGCGGTAAGCAGCGCCGGATAACATGCCTGAAAGACGGATATCCTGGCCATGAAGCAATAACAGCTCTCCGTACAATCCGAACATGCGTCTGATCTCGCGATTAGATAACATAACTTTCAATAAATACTTTTTAATAAGCCCGAAGTGTGACAGGAATAAATAAAAAAATCAGATCCGGACGATCTGATTTTTAAACTATGCCAGCAATTTGCACACGGGGATTACCATTGATCCACCGTTTCCCTTGCCTCATTTCTTACAGCGGCCGTAGTAACTTTCCCGTCTCTCACCAGATCTTTACCTTGAGAAACCATATCATTTATCTGATCCATCGCACCATCCTTCCAGTCATTAAAACCTTCTTTCAGTTTCTGCCAGGTTTCAGAGCCCTTGCCAGGCGCAACCAGGATACCAATCGCCACACCGGCTAAAATCAAATAGATTACTTTTTTCATATTTACTTTTTTAAAATAAAAGCAAAACTCAGACCAGTGAAGCCTGGTCCACGAATTGTTGTAGATTTTCTAATCCAAACTTTTTTCCCCAAGATGAATTGGGGGATCGGGGCCAGGAGGGAAATGAAGATGGCGAAAACCGTATTGATTATTGACGATGAAAGGGATCTTTGCGAAGTAGTATCAAGGGCTTTAACAAAGGAGGGTTTTGAGGTAGATTGCGCCTTTAACCTTGCGGAGGCCGAACAGAAGCTTGGTGCGCATCGTGATATAGTGATAATGGATAATAATTTACCCGATGGCATAGGCCTGGAATATATACAGAAGCACCCGCTGGAATTTATGCAAAGTTTCGTTATATTAATTACGGCAGATCCTGATAAGAATTTACAGGAGGAAGCTTCTGTAGTGGGTATAAACACTTTTCTGTCAAAACCTTTTTCAGCCAGCCGGGTGAAGGAAATACTTAAATATGCTTAATGCGGATAGGTTCAGATTGCCCTCCGGAAGTTCATAAAATTTCATATTTCCCATGGACTTGTTTACGCTATTCATGATAATGGCCACCTGGAACTCAAAGTGTTTAAAACGGACGAATTGCCGGACGTTTCATGGTGGGTATATGCTTAGTTATAAATAGCAAGAAATTTTTTATTTAATTGCTTTTATAATTTTCTCCATATCTATTCCTTTACCCAATACCGGCGTAAACAGGTCTGCGCGTTCCCGGATCTGGGGTAAAGCATTTTGCATTGTAAACTGATTCATCTTAAGACCCTTTTTTATTTCTTCCCATCTCAGGGGCATCGACACGGTGGCGCCTGGCTTGGGTCTTACAGAATAAGGCGCTGCTAAAGTTGCTTTGGGACGGTTTTGGAGAAAATCCACATAAATTTTTCCTTTCCTTTTATTCGTCATCCGTTCGATGCTTGTACTGGATGGAAGGCGGTTCCTGACCTCTGTTGCAATGATTTGAGCAAACATCTGTGATTCATCATAGGTATATTTTGCGCCCAGTGGAATATATATGTGTAACCCGGTTGAACCGGATGTTTTGGGATAGGCATTGACGTTTAATTCTTCCAGCACTTCTTTTGTAACAAGTGCGGTTTTGATTACTTCATTAAATGTATTGCTATCAGAAGGGTCCAGGTCAATGATGCACCAGTCCGGTAGATCCGGTGTTTGTATCCGGCTGTTCCAGGGATTCATTTCGATAGCTCCCATATTGGCCATCCACAGTATGCTTGCCGCATCCTCAACAACGAGAAAGTTTTTATTTTCCCCGTTTGCACGGTAGGGGAATTGTTTTACCCAGTCCGGTGCCGTCGCAGTAACATCTTTATGATAAAAACTTTCTCCCTCAATGCCATTCGGAAACCTGTTCAGTGATTGGGGCCTGTTTCTCAGATAGGGCAGTATAAAAGGAGACACTTCGTAGTAATAATTTAGCAATTGTCTTTTGGTGAAACCTTCTTTTGGCCAATACAACTTGCTCAGATGCTTAAAAGTCAGAGAATGTCCATCGACACTGGTTTCCTGCATTTCATCCGTTTGATTCAGGAGCGGTTTTAATTTTTTCCCGGTGTTTTTGGTGGGGCGTTTTATTGGAGAGACTGATTCTTTTTTAATTGACACCTCTGATACTTTATTGGCGGCCGTTTTACGGTTCCCGGAAGCAGACCGGTTACTTTTCCATTTAGCTGCCTTGGGATCTGCCGCCATCTTTTCAAGTGTTTTGCCGGATACCACGGATTTGTCTTTTTTTGTAATATCGGATTCACTTGCATATTTGTCACGATGTTTAATCAACAGCCAGCTGTTTTCACCGCGACCATGCGTTTTAACCAGCGCAAATTCTCCCTTTAATTTTTTGCCATGCATTGAAAACTTCAGTGATCCGGAATAAAGTTGTTTCAGTAATAATTTTTCTGCTTCCTTTTTTGTTTTTACTTTTTCAAGAGGCTGATATGTGCCCTGATCCCAGATGATAACTGTTCCCGCACCATAATTCCCTTCGGGTATCACCCCTTCAAAATCCTTGTAATCATATGGATGATCTTCTACCATCATCGCCAGATGCTTGATGGCTGGGTCCATAGATGGACCCTTGGGAACGGCCCAGCTTTTCAGCACACCGCCCATTTCCAACCTGAAGTCGTAGTGCAGGTGCGAAGCGGCATGCTTCTGAATTACAAAAACCAACCCGGGTTCTGAGCTTTTTCCTCCAACGGGCTCCGGTGTTTTATCGAAGGACCTTTTTTCTTTATATTTTTCTAACGCCATATCCGGTATTTTGACGGGCAGGATGTAATCTTATCCATGCACCTTTGCTTCGGATACAAGTATCATACCCTGGCATGGTTTTGTGAACCATACCGTAAACAACCTCCGTCAACAAAGAACTATGGGGGGTTATCAATTCCACAACATGGATGAATTTGTAATAGACTTTACGTACGATCAAATGCCCTTTACCGGTTTGGTGTTGTCAAGAAAAAAGGGAGAGGATCTGGTATATTCAGTAAAGCTGGAGAGTCAAAACCAGGAATTAAACCTGGATATCATAGCCAATCCATGTGGTGATGGTAAAGTGGAATGGTGTTTCTCGGGAGAATCCGATGAAACAGCAAGATACGATCCGGCTCTTTTGCAGGAAATTGGGGAAGCGATCGAAAAGTATCAAACCAGCCTTTAGCATCGGAAGCCAAAACGGATTGCATGAAATCTTCGTTGCCGAAAAAAATTGAAAAATTAATACAGGACGGTATTAAGTCGAAAATGCCAGTTTCGGTTTCTCCGATGCTTTGCACACTTACAAAGGAAGTTATACAGGATGATAAATACTTGTACGAACTGAAATGGGACGGGTATCGTATCATTTCTTCTGTTGAGAAAGGAAAGGTCAAAATGGATTCCAAGAGTTCGCTGAATTATACCCATAAGTATCCCATCGTTGCCAAATCCCTGGCTGGCCTCAAGCATGATATTGTTCTGGATGGAGAAGTGGTGGTGTTTAACGAAGAGGGACTGCCTGATTTTGACGCACTGCAGCTATATGACGGACACGAAACGCCGCTGACCTATTGCATTTTTGATGTATTATGGCTGGATGGTTATGACCTGAAAAAACTGCCGCTTACAAAACGAAAAGAAATACTGAAAGAAATTTTAAAGGGCAATAGAATTCTACGATATTCTGAATCTTTTGATGACGGACCGGTGCTGTATGAACAAGTGATTCAAAAGAATATGGAAGGTATTGTTGCCAAAATGAAGGATAGTCCTTATATACCCGGAAACCGTGGTGACAGCTGGTTAAAAACACCCACCAGAAAGAGACAGGAATTTGTGATCGGTGGCTGGGCTGAGTCAGACAAAAGCAGATCCTTCAAATCATTGTTGTTTGGCGCCTATACGAATGGAAAATTTGAGTGGATCGGACGGTCGGGTGGGGGCTATAAAGAAAAAGAGATGCCAGGCATCTTAAAACAACTGAAAGCCATAGAGATTGATGAATCGCCTTTTCAAAATAAAGTACTGGATACCAAAGGCGCGAAGACGCACTATGTAAAACCACAACTGGTTGCCAATTTTGAGTTTGCAACATGGACAAAAAGTGGCCGGATCCGAAAGCCGGCTACTTTTTTAGGCTTCAGAAAAGATAAGAAGGCAAAGGATGTGGTTCGTGAAGTACCCAAACCGGTAGGATTGATAGAAGAGGAAATTCATAAACCCGAATTTTCCGGGAACACCGGGAAGGTCCAAAGTAAAAAAAAACTTCGCCAGAGAGCAATTGGACAAAAATAGTAAGTCAGGAAAGCCACGAAAAACAGGATTTTGAAATCGGCGATTGTAATATCCAGATCAGTGATGTGGGTCGTGAAATCTGGCAAGGCATTACGAAGGCCGATTTGATTACCTACTATCATCAGGTGTCAAAATATATCCTTCCCTATTTAAATGATCGGCCACTTAGTCTTCATATCAAACCTTTAAATGCAGGGGCTCCCGGTTTTTATATTAAGGATATGGAAGGCCGGCAACCGGAATGCTCCCAAATCTTTACTGATCAGCGCAGGCACGAGGTAAAAGGAAAACGTTCACAAATCGAATACCTGGTATGCAATAACGAGGCTACGCTGCTCTGGATGATCAATTTAGGTTGCATTGATATCAATCCCTGGAACAGCAGGGTAACAAACCCGGATATGCCGGATTTTATTGCGATCGATCTGGATCCCTCTGATGAGGACCAGGCAACCGCCCGGCCAAAATTAATCGAAACAGCCATGGCCACTAAGGAATATTGTGACCAAAACCATTTAACCGCATTTGCGAAAACTTCCGGGAAAACAGGAATGCATTTTTTTATTCCCTGTTCGGGATTTAACAATAAAGAATGCAGAAAAATGGCTGAACAAATTTGCAGCGCTATCCAGGATTCTGTTCCGGCTGTTTCAACAATTCAAAACAGTATTTCCTCCCGGGGGGGTAAGGTATATCTGGACCCATCTCAAAATGATTATGCGGACACCCTGGCCTGTGTTTATTCTGTCAGGCCTTATCTCTATCCTATGGTGTCCACTCCGCTTGAGTGGAAAGAAATAAATTCCAAACTCAACCTGTCTGCCTTTACAATGAAAAAAACGCTGTCGCGGATCGCAAAAAAAGGCGATTTATTTCGAAATATTTCGGATAAAAAAATGATACAGGCGAATAATCGCATGTTAACCGGACTTTGAATTCCATATTGACCTGAAAAACAAAAAAGCGACCAGGTCGGTCGCTTTGAAAAAAATTAAAACCTGCGCTATGCTCTTCTGACAACCTTCAGGAGAAACGCAATAAGGGCTATTACCAGTAAGACGTGTATGATACCACCGGCATGATAGCCAAAAAATCCAATAGCCCAGCTGATAACCAGAATGACGGCAATAACATAAAGTAAATTTCCCATGGTGTTGATTCTTGTTATGAAAAAATGTTGTTTAAGACCGGTTTTACTTATTATAATATCATGCCCGGTAAGGGACGTGTCGGCGACTAAAGTGCATGTTTGGACTTTTTCATGACTCCCCGCAGATGCTTTTCTGCATAGGCTGTTTGTTTCTTTATATTTTCGTATGAACTGACGCCTTTCACTTTAAGACGGAATCTGAAATAATAAATGGCTGTAGCCAGACCTGCTGCAAGACCCGCAAATGCCCAATATTTTGTTTTCATATTACAAGTTTTGGTATTTAATTAAAATATCATACCCGGACTTCCGTATCCCAATGGCACCTATATTGAATGATGGACTGATAAAATGAACACAATGAAAAAACTGTATTCATCCATGGCAGCAACATCGTCCATGACGCTTTTTAGTTATATTTTTTCATTATTATCCGGTTCAAATCTAAGGGAACCTCATATTCTTGCGCAGTTGACAGGCAGGCTGATGCCCTGGCAGGGGAAAAAGAAAAATATTCTGACGGGCTGGGTCCTCCACTATGCGGTTGGATTACTATTCTCTGAAATGTATGTGAAGTTTTGGCAACATTCTTCGATCAATAATAAAAAAAAGGCAGGTCTTATCTTTGGCGGCCTGGCTGGTCTGTCGGCTATCCTGATCTGGAACTTTACTCTCAAAATCCATCCGGTTCCGCCTTCTGTAAACTTTGGGTTATTTGCACTCAACCTTTTTCTGGGCCACCTGGTATTCGGAATGGTCACTGCGCTTACCGCTTCCTGAATCATAATATGAAGTGTATAGAATTTTCCCTTGTGTTTATAAGTCGTGCAATCCCTGCCACGGACATAAAGTGATTTTCTTTGATTTCTGTGATGGCACTCCTATTGACTGTCTACTGTATTAAATCAATTATTATGGCAATTAAAAAATTAAATCCTGAGGAAATGGCGACGCCACCGGCTCGCGGTGCAGGGGAGAAAACTGCAGTCAATAGCAGCGACAGGAATCTCACCATGGAACATGATGCTGAAAATGAAGAAGATGAATTAACAGATGAGGAAGATTCCGAAGTGGATAATGATGAAACAGCGGAAGAAGATGAAGTTCAAACAGACGATCTGGATGCGGAGTTAACCGAAGATGACGAAGTTTCGGACGAGGAAGATGAAGACGAGGAAGATGAAAATGATGAGTCAGATGAAAATTCCACTGATGATGATGAGTCAGCGGATGGAGAAGAAAAAGCGTTTTAAAAAATTAAATTGAATTACATGGAAGACATTTTAACAAAACCTCGACAAGAGGGCCCCGTAGCCAAAGCCATTGAAACCCAGACATCGAAACTGCCATCAGATTTGTTTCTGTGGTCAGCACTGGGATCGATGGGCATCTCTTTGATTTTAAAAATCGCGGGCAAGAAACATGAAGCGCTGTTTGTGGGACAGTGGGCTGCACCATTCCTTATATTAGGGCTTTACAATAAGCTTGTAAAGGTGGAGGGGCATGATAAAGATGACAAATAATATAAAAAGGGGCCGCTAAACGGTCCCTTTTTATTATGGATCGTGTTAGAAGTTACAAGCAACAATTTACTTTATTTCAACAGTTCTGGATACCTTCTGCGCGTGTTCCTTTTTGGGTAGCTCAAGAAACAATACTCCATTTTCATAGCGTGCCGCAATTTTTGCTGCATCTATGATGTCTCCCATCGAAAAACTTCGTGTAAAGCCTTGAAGTTTGTATTCCTGGCGGACCCAGGTTCCTTTTTTATTCTCTTCTTTATTTTCCATCTTCTTCTCAAACGATACGGTCAGCATATCGCCTTCAACATTCAGATGAAAATCACTTTTATTCAGGCCGGGTGCGTACAGTTCCATTTCATAGGATTTGTCCGTTTCCCTGATATTCACGGGAACAATACCCAACCCCTGGTTCCTGCCGGCAAGATCGACATTCCAGTAATCATCGTCGAAAAATCTATTCAGGTTGTTTTGGAAGATCTGATCAACAACACTTCCAAAAGTAGCCGGCTGACGGCCGTTTTCACGCTTGATGATGTTGTTCATAAAACAGTTTTTAAAGGTTTAAAATTGATTTCATAAGAGCCGGGATCAATCCGGATGCCATTTCATTAAAAATAGAAAAATTGTCATTTTACGCCCGGGAACGCCTCGCCATACGAAATTATTTCATGAAAAAATTACAGGGTATAGTGAGAGTTTTTCAAAATATTTAGATCAATATTTTTTTTGTGATATTTGAAAATATTTATTTTTGCACCCAGATCTTTTACTTAGTTCTTTAACCAGTATCATTTTAGAGAGTTCTATTTTATCACACAGTGAATTCAGTCAAAATCACTTGTATGTTAAAACAAATTCTTTCTGTTAGTGATGTTAAAAAACTGAAAGCGGGTGATATTTTGTCAGATCATCCTGAATTGCCTATGGGAAAAACATACATTGTTGAAAATGTTTCACAAGCCAATGTATATGTCATTCATGATAATGGCAATCTGGAAATGAAGATTATAAAAAGGGATGAGGTTCCTGAAAAAGAGTGGTGGGTATTTGTTCCATAACCTTTATTACGTGGTCATTGTCAGAACGATTGGCGCAAAAAAAATCAGGTCCTGATGGGCAGGGCCTGATTATAAAAATCAATACTTGCTGAACGTATCGATTCACAAATATTAAACTTACTCTCCTTCCTCTTCTTCCTCAGCTGCTTCATAATTTACGCTGTCTTCAGCAACTGTTGTCAGAAGCTGATCCGCGGCTTTTTCTTCTGCCAGTGTTTGTTCCAGTAATTCTGCAACATCATCCCGGCCCAGATTTCTGGCGAGCTGTGCTAAACCTCCGTACGTGGAAATTTCATAATGCTCAACTTTTTGTCCGGCGAGAATCAATCCCACATCACGGGTTGCGGTCCCGGTTTCGGTTTCTTCTACAATTCCATCTCCTTCTTTTGTAATGCCATCCATCGCATCACACTTCTTCGCCTGCGGTTTTTCTTCCAGTAATTCAAATACCTGCTCAAGCCTTTCCACATGAACTTTTGTTTCTTCCAGATGATTCGTAAAAGCTTCCTTCAATTCGGGACTTGTGGCTGCTTTTGCCATTTTGGGGAGCGTTTTTACCAGGTGCTTTTCTGCCCAGTAGATATCCTTGATTTCATCTTTAAAAAATTCTTCAAGCATGTTGTCTTTTTCACCCTCCCCGGATTTCGACTGTGTACCGTTTGAATGTGTCCTGTTTGTAGGCTTTGTGCCGTTTGCAGACTTTACACCGGATGATCTTGCCTTTGTCGTTTTGGTACTCGCTGTTTTTGTTTTCATTGTGATTAAGTTTTTGTTTTGATTGCTTTCATTGAATTATTATTATAACCATGCCAGGAACAAATAATTACTTACTAGAATAATTGGTGGAACGGAGTTTGACTATAAAGAGATATTCAAGTCTTTGTTGGCTGATATTTTTACGCTCAAATACATTTTGTGGAATTGAATTTGTAGACGGGAATGCACAGTGTAGATATTTGTGTAGAATGAAAATGATTTCTCAACTATAAAATAAACCTTATAATGAAAAATGATCTGATCTGTTTTTCCCATTTGAGATGGCATTTTGTATATCAGCGACCACAACATCTGATGAGTCGCGCAGCCCGCACGGGCCGGGTATTCTACTTTGAAGAACCGGTTTTTACTTCTGCGCCTGACCAACTCAGGATAGAGCATGATCCGGTTAACCAGGTAACGGTTGTTACACCGGAACTGAATAATACGGGTGCCGCGAGTCATGTTCAGGACGAAAAATCTGAGATTCGCATAAAGATTCTGCTGGACCAGTTAATCTTACAGTATAACATTACAGACTTTGTGTCCTGGTATTACGCCCCCATGGCGCTGTCTTTTTCTGAGCATCTGGAACCCAGGGCCATTGTATATGATTGTATGGACGAGTTGTCGGCCTTTAAATTCGCACCCGCAGAATTGGTTGAATTTGAAAAAAAACTGATGACCAGAGCTGATGTCGTTTTCACAGGAGGTCACCGGCTGTATCAGGCGAAGAAGGTTTTCCATAAGAATATATATCCTTTCCCAAGTGCAATCGACAAATCGTTTTTCTATCCGGCGCGCACAAAACTGGTGGAAGCGTCTGATCAGATTTCGATTCCACATCCACGGCTGGGATTTTTTGGAGTAATAGATGAACGCTTCGATATAGATCTCGTAAGGAGAATGGCAGATCTTAGGCCGGGATGGCAGTTTATTTTTATAGGTCCGGTTGTAAAGATTGAAGAATCTACCCTGCCCAAAAATAAAAACATCCATTATTTGGGAATGAAGGACTACAGAGAATTGCCGGGTTATATTTCAGGGTGGGACCTTTGTATCATGCCTTTTGCAATCAACGCGTCAACTGAATTTATTAGTCCGACAAAAACACCTGAGTTCCTTGCAGCGGGTAAACGGGTGATTTCAACTCCTATTCACGACGTTGTGAATCCATATGGAGAGGATGGGATGGTAGGTATTGCAGAAACGGCCGAAGAGTTTATCGAAATAGCAGAATATGATCTGGGGGAAAACACAGATCCGTTATGGCTGGCAAAAGTAGATCAGTATCTGAGTACCATTTCCTGGGATAAAACATGGGAAAATATGGAGTCACACATTGAACGGGTCTTGAATGAAAAGCATTTGACCTCATCTCAGCATTTGAATATTCAGGGAACCACTCCAGGCGGATGTTCGGATAAAATCAACAGGAGAGCATAATCACTCAGCTAATATCATATTCATGGTTAGTAACGCGTTCATGTTTGCTACCGGTATAGAAAACAGTTATCCCAATATTATTCTGCCGGACGGACGAAAGAAGCGGGTAGACGAAATGGAAAAGACTGGTCATTATGACCAGTGGGAGACGGATTTCGGCCTCGTAAAAGAAATGGGCATTGAATACCTTCGTTATGGACCACCTTATTATAAAACGCATCTGGCACCGGGGAAATATGACTGGACATTTACAGACCTGACTTTTAACCGGTTAAAGAAACTGGATATCGTTCCGCTGGTCGATCTGTGTCATTTTGGAATTCCTGACTGGATGGGTGATTTTCAAAATCCGGCATTTCCTGTCTACTTCGCCGAGTATGCCGGTTCTTTCGCAAAACGATTTCCTTATCTTAAATACTATACACCGGTGAACGAAATCTTTATTGCTGCGATGTTTTCCGCACAATATGGTTGGTGGAATGAATGCCTTCAGTCAGACAAAACATTTGTGACGGCACTAAAAAATATCTGCAAGGCCAACGTCATGGCGATGCATGCCATTTTGGAAGTTCAGCCCGAGGCATGTTTCATACAAAGCGAATCGTCAGAGTATTTTCACGCCATCGAACCCGAAGCATTGCCGCTCGCGCGTTTCCTGAATCAGAAGCGTTTTCTTTCGCTTGATCTCACCTACGGTTTTCCTATTCAGGTAGCCATGTATGAATATCTGCAGGAGAATGGCATGAGCAAATCCGAGTACCAATGGTTTGTGGATCACCAGGTTAAAGCGCGGTGTATCATGGGTAATGATTATTATGTAACGAATGAGCACCTGGTACATCCGGATGGCAGCACGCAGGCATCGGGTGAAATATTCGGATATTATGTTATTACACAGCAGTATTACAAACGGTACAAGCTTCCCATTATGCATACAGAGACAAATATTAAAATGCCCGCTTGTTCAGAATGGCTGATCAAGCAATGGGCCAATTTGCACAGGCTCAAACAAGACGGAGTTCCGATTATTGGTTTTACCTGGTATAGCCTGCTTCACCAGGTGGACTGGGATTCGGCCTTACGGGATGATAAGGGCACTATCAATGAATTGGGACTATATGATCTGGATCGTAAAATTATGCCCGTTGGAAAAGATTATAAAGCGCTGATCCGAAAATGGCAGCCCGTTCTAAATGAAGAAGACTTTGGAATGCATTTTAACGCGTAAAAACCTTTTTACTGCGAATGATATCGGCAGTAAACAAATTAAATAAATCAAAAGCTCCAATTCTTTTTAATGGTTTCTCCTGACCTGTTTTCCATGGTGTTTCCGCAAAACACTTGATTTGTGAGGAATCCACCATTTTTATTTTGCTAACCTCAACTTCAGGTTTCTGAGTCACTTGCATAGTTGTAAATTTTATGGTGGGCGATGAATATACAACTATTCTTTAAAAATGATGCCACTGATTTCGGAAGGCGGCTGGAACATATATTGCCTTATACTGTAATGAATCTGCGTTGATATATTAATTCTCAGAGCATTTACGCTTAGGTTACTTTAGTTTTTGACTTATAGAATGTTTTTAAGTTAGGATTTGTAGAAGAATGTACTCAAGTAAGTGAAAGTGTTTTTTAACTTCAAAACTCAACATGTATGTATGATTTTTTAATCGTAGGTGCCGGATTATCGGGCGCCGTACTGGCCGAAAGACTAGCCAACAAGGAAGGCAAAAAGGTACTCATCGTCGATAAGCGTAACCATATCGGCGGCAATACATTTGATTATTTTAATCCGGATGGTTTGCTTGTCCATAAATACGGACCGCATATTTTTCATACCAATTCACCGGATGTATTTAATTACCTCGGCAATTTTACCGAATGGCGACCTTATGAACATCGGGTACTGGCCAGCGTCGATGGGATGATGGTTCCGATACCGATAAATATGAATACCATCAATACCCTCTACGGACTGAATCTGTCATGCGATGAAGTGTCAAATTTCCTGAGCACCAAAGCTGAGAAAAAGGACCGGATCGTGACTTCCGAGGATGTTGTACTGAGCCATGTGGGTAAGGATTTGTATGAGAAGTTTTTCAAAGGCTATACGCGCAAACAATGGGGTATGGATCCAAGTGAGCTGGACGCTTCTGTAGCAGCCCGCATTCCGACCCGCAGCAACCGGGACAATCGATATTTTACCGATACCTACCAGGCCATGCCGCTGCATGGTTATACAAAAATGTTCGAAAGAATGCTCGATCATCCGAATATTTCTATCATGCTCAACACGGATTATAAGGATCTGGAAAAATGGGTTCCATATAATAGAATGATTTATACCGGACCGATCGATTATTTTTTCAATCATTGTTATGGGTATCTTCCTTATCGCTCTATTGAATTTAAATTTAAAACCTTTGAGCAGGAAATCTACCAGCCTACCGGTACGGTTAATTATCCAAACGAACAGGCTTATACGCGGATTACCGAATTCAAATATTTGACGGGCCAGAAACACGATAAGACGACGGTTGTTTTTGAATATCCAAAAGCCGAAGGCGATCCCTATTATCCGGTGCCCAGGCCCGAGAATGCCGAGCTCTATAAAAAGTATCAGCTGCTGGCGCAGACCACGCCGAATGTATATTTTTCCGGTCGACTGGCCACTTATAAATATTATAATATGGACCAGGTTGTCGCTCAGTCCCTGACATTATTTAAAAAAATTCAGGCGGAATTAGTAACGACTGCCAACGTACAAAAGGTTTCGCTGTTACAATAATAACGGATCATCATTGAAAAAATTCGTGTTATGGATGCACAGAAATCTTTTAACAGACCGGAGATCTGGGGTGGCATAGAATGTACTATCAATCGTATAGGTGACGAGTACAAAGATCAGCTTCGATATAGCGGGCACTATGATCGCCCCGGAGATATAAAAGCGATAGCGCAGCTTGGAATTAAAACCATCCGGTATCCGGTGTTATGGGAGAAACATCAGCCGGATAAGAACGTAAAAATAAACTGGCAATGGACGGACGGGCAATTATCGGCGATTCGCGATTCGGGTATGATACCTGTTGTGGGATTATTACATCACGGAAGTGGGCCGGCTTTTACAAACCTGCTTGACCCGGAATTTCCTTATTTACTGGCTTCCTATGCTTATGAAGTTGCTAACCGATATCCCTGGATAGAATATTACACACCTGTTAATGAACCCCTGACCACCGCACGATTTAGTGGTCTGTATGGGCTTTGGTATCCGCACCATAAAACGGAGATTTCGTTTTACAGAATGCTTTTGAACCAGTTAAAAGCTACGGTGCTTTGTATGGAGGCAATCCGTTCTGTAAATCCGCTCGTTAAATTGATTCAAACCGAAGACCTGGGAAAAAGCCATAGCACTCCATGGCTTGCCTATCAGGCAACATTTGAAAATGACCGCCGGCTTTTGACATTTGATATTCTGACCGGCCGGCTGCAGCCTGGCCATCCCCAGTATCATTATATGCTTGGTTGCGGTATCCGGGAGGAAGAAATAAATTTTTTTCAACAACACCGTTTCACGCCAGACATCCTGGGTTTAAATTATTATATCACTTCGGAACGATGGCTTGATGAATCGCTCGAAAAATACCCGCATCAGACCCATGGAGGAAATGGATTACACAGATATGCCGATACAGAAGTCATTCGGGCCAACCCGGTTGCACGGAGTGGTTTTAAAGTACTGGCCACTGAGATTTGGGAGCGTTATCATATTTCAATGGCTGTTACCGAATGCCATCTGCACTGTACAAGGGAAGAACAGTTACGCTGGTTTAAAGAAGTTTGGGATGATGCAGTGAATCTTACGACACAGGGAATAAATATAAAGGGAGTCACCGCCTGGGCCCTGCTAGGATCTTTTGACTGGGATACGCTACTGACAAAAACAGGGACGCAGTATGAATCAGGGGTATTCGATATCAAATCTTTCGCGGGAAAATTGAGACCCACAGCGCTTGTTCATCTCATAAAATATCTGGCTACCGGCGAGGGTGTCCTGCATCCGGTTCTTTCAGAGTGCGGATGGTGGCATGCACGTCCACGTATCGCCAAAAACAATAGCCGGCCTGTTATAATCATTGAAGATATCAGCAGACAGGAATTTGAGGAAAAAAATTCCGGGCAGATATCCATGGCATTACGTGATGCGTGCAGGCAGCGTCGCATGCCAATCATGTTGGTAAATCCATTCGACGGGGAGGATATTGATAAAATGAATCCCTGGGCTATTATTAACCCGGGAAGCGCAAATAAAAAAATTCGTTCAATAAGCCTTCGAAAAAGATTGCGATATGTTAGTTTTTGTAATGAAGAATTAGATGAATTATGTCTGAACATTGTCATTGAACAACTTCCCATCACAATACACCAGGTAAACAAGGTGCTCGATCTATTGATTGATGGAGATGAGGGCTGCTGGATTTTTAGTACGGATGAAATGGTTTTTAAAATGGAAGACTTTTCAGGTAAACATTCTATTGTGTGATGAATTTTGGCATAGAATTTTTATTTGACACGAAAATGAAAAACACGATCCCGGCAGTTAAAAGAACAAGTGAAATGATGCACAAGTCCGCATTGGACAGCATTGTACCGGCGCATCACAAGGGCCGTAAAGCGAAAGTGCAAATTCCTGTAAATTGTTATTCGGAAGATGCCGCCCGCAGGTTGTATGAATTTTTGAAGATTTCTCTGGCAGATGTGGACAACTGGGGAGATTTTAAGCCGGGGATTAGCTTTCATCCAAAGCTGATAAATAGAAATGGTCAGACGGTAACGGGGATTGCCAAACCGGGAGATTTGATAAAAATTCTCTTGCCCCGCTGGCAGGCTGCCGGCAGACTATTTGACTGGCGGGAAATAACCAGGATAGAGGAGAGACTACATGGCAATACAGAGATATTTTTTATTACGATCGTACCGGCAGTGAATCCGGAGTTGGAAGCGCCTGAGGCCTCTCATTTTTTGAGGGCCGAATCCACGGTTACTTTTTTTGTCATTCGCGATGGAAACAAGTTGCAGTTGGAAGTACATACAAGAAATGAAGGACTGAACTTTCAGTTATCCGGATTTAGGACCAGGTTGCAGATTGTTATGATGGGCGTATTCATAGCAGGAGGGTTTTATGAATCTCAGTGGACGAAGTTGTTAAAGTCTATTTTGAAATATGGAATGTCACAAATGAAATTTTCTAACTGATTATTTATTTACCTGATGTATTCATAAACCCTGGCACTATAATTTAATTGATTTGTAAACCCATTTATAAATTTAAAAAAACCTATATGGAAAAGAAAAAGAGTGCACGTGGTACTTCGCAGGATAGAAAAAAAGTAGCCGGCGGACAAGATTATGAAGTAAAATATGAAAGTGAAAAATCCGGGTCTTCAACTGACCAGGTGAAGAAAGCGATTAAAACAGCAGGAAATTCAAGGAAGAACGTAGAAGCTAAACTCGGCAACGGAAAATCAGGGAAATAGTTGCATTGATTTATTGGCACGGTTATCAACGGCTCGTTTCAATATAACGTGCCGTTATTTATTATTACGTAACAAAACAGTTCCTCTATTCTCTCCGGATATAATAAAAAAACCCTGAACATGGGTTCAGGGCAGCTTAGCACTTAGTGTTGGCTACGCATAAGCAAAACTCTTTTCTCCAAAAAATTCTCACTGTAAAATCTCTTCTCCGTAAGGAAGACAATCGTATTTTATAAAACGCTGCATAATTTTAAATCAACGCACTTCCCCGGATTATTAACCTGACAGGTGCTTTTTATAAAAATTTCTGAGGTCTTATTTCCACAGAAGCAAGAGCGGTATGGCACATGTTTTCGTACGTTACACATATAAAACAGCTAACCATGCAAATCCTCCACGAAATCTTTGGTACGGGCAAAGACCTGAACGTTCTTCAAATGACTGCCAGATCCATCCTGGTTTTTATCATTGCCTTGATTCTTATCCGGATTTCGGGCCGTCGGTCTTTCACGCTTCGTTCGCCGTTCGATAACATCATCACCATAGTTCTCGGCGCCGTTCTTAGCAGGGCGATCGTGGGCGCATCCGGATTCTTCCCGGTGATCGCCAGCTGTACGGCACTTGTGCTCATTCACCGTTTGGTTGCTTACGGCATGGTTCATCATCCGGGATTTTCCAAATTGGTTTCGGGAGAGAAGATCCTGCTTTTTAAAGAGGGAGACTTTGTAAGACAGAATATGGATAAAGGACTGATTTGCCGGGAGGAGATTCTCCAGGAGGTTCGAAAAACGGCGCTCACGGAAAACCTCGACCGGATCGAAAAGATCTACATGGAGAAAAATGGGGAAGTGAATTCGGTTAAAAAAGCCTAAAGCCCATTTTAAGCTTTATTTGGAAATCAGTTTCACCTGAATTAAATTAGACCACTCTTGACAGGTTCCGTGACAGTATTCTCCAGCCGGCACGGACCGTCTCACTGAATTGAACCATTGGTTATTTGCAGCGTTGACTGGATTTTAATTGTCTTTTAGTATTCCGGATGGCTTTACTTCTGAACGATTGATCAGTTTTCCGTAACGATTGAGATAACAGATTTACTGCGCTTGCTATATGGAAAAAAACAGCCCTTTTTCTGACGTCATTCTATTGGATATCCAGCAACGAGCTGCCGCAGGAGACGAAAAGGCATTTAAACAGATCTATTACCTCTTTTATAAAAAATTATATCTGTTTTCGCTGGCATTTGTCAAGACCAGGGAAGTGGCCGAAGAAATCACAGAAGATGTTTTTATAAAAATATGGCAGCAAAAAAGTCAAATCTCGGCCATTCACAATCTGCGTGTTTATTTATATGTTGCTACGAAAAACAGCTCGCTGAATTATTTGTCGAAAAAGGCAAAAGATAATCTGACCCAGCCGTTTGATCATATAAATATCGACCTGTTTAAATCCACTGTAACACCGGAAGAACTTATGATCACGGCAGAAATGTACCGTAAAATCCAGCATCAGGTCGAAGCATTGCCGCTGCGTTGCAAAATGATATTTAAGTTGATACGCGAGGATGGATTAAAGTATAAAGAAGTATCCGACATTTTAAATATTTCGGTTAATACCATCGATGTTCAAATGGCTATTGCGGTAAAAAAAATCGCCATTGCGCTAAAACCTGAATTTGACTTCCTGGCTGCGGACAAAGCCAGGCCAGTAAAGCTGCCGAAACTCCACGACAATCAGTAAAACCTTCTGCCACCGGCTGAAGACTTCCAAAAGAGCCGCCGGCAAACTTTATTTTAAAAAATCTGCCATTCACTTAGTAGACGGGCTTCATTTTTCTGTCCTGTTCATTAGCCCCATATGATATGGAAGAAAATCAGCTGTGGTTTTTGATTGCGCGCCATTTGTCGGGAGAGATCTCTGCCGACGAATCCAACACATTACAGGAACTGCTAAAGAAACACCCGGATAAGCATCAGCTGTTTGATATACTTCAGACTTATTTTGTTCTTCCCCATAATATAAAAGAAGTAGTTGACGATTCGTCCATGGATGATGAACTAAGATTTCGCAGAATCGTCGAGCACAGCGAAGACGATCCCGGTCTCTCTCCAATGCCCGAAATAAAGCCTGTTGTTACACGCGACCGTTATAAGTTTTGGAGATATGCAGCAGCCGTTGGGTGTTTTGCGATCATAGCCGGTGTGGGTTTGAATTATTTTCGTCAGTCGAAACCCAAAACTGAAAATGTAAAACCCAGAACGGAGAATGTAGCGGCCAAAGGAAATGAGTTCATTTCCAGATCAGGGGCAAGAACAAAACTGGTGCTTCCCGACGGAACCCAGGTTTGGCTGAATGCAGGAAGCAGGCTGAACTATTCAAATACCTATAACGAAATACTGCGTGAAGTGGATCTGGAAGGCGAGGCATATTTTGATGTCGTAAAAGTAACGGGGCATCCTTTTATTGTTCACGCGTCTTCATTAAATATAAGAGCGGTAGGGACGGTATTTGTTGTAAAATCCTACCCGCAGGATGAAACCATTGAAACGACATTATTACGCGGTATTGTTGAAATAACACGGAAAGATCTGCCAGACGGACCAAAAGTTATTCTGAAGCCCAACGAGAAACTCATTTTCAGCAGGCAGCTGGAAACGGAAGTACATCACTATGCCGGCGATAGTTCATCCAGACCGGCGAAAACCATCGGCAAAATATCTGTTGCTGCTGTTTCAATAGCTATTCCGGATAGTAATAAGGTAGAAACCTCCTGGGTATATAACCGGCTGGTTTTCGACGGGGATTCATTCCAGGAGCTTGCAAAAAAAATGGAAAGATGGTACAACGTAAAAATTGTAATAAAGAGTAAAGAATTATTGCGCTACCGCTTTAAGGGAGCTTTTGAAAATGAGACCATCACAGAGGCCCTGAATGCATTGCAGCTGACTGCCGAATTT
>Ga0206929_1091_pt1 | contig 21918 bp, 21 predicted proteins | sample Alteio_BWOrgHeat_19_FD_152929 | JGI IMG/M metagenome (GOLD analysis project Ga0206929, IMG submission 152929) | Enriched cells from forest soil in Barre Woods Harvard Forest LTER site, Petersham, Massachusetts, United States -... | ecosystem: Environmental > Terrestrial > Soil > Temperate forest >...
CGGCGATTTACCAATCATGTTCTGCATACCAAAACGCAAAGAGAGCTCAGAACGTAAAACCGCTACTTCATTCTTAGCCTCCGACAAACTGCTATAAACCATGAGTATCTCTGCAACTACCATTTCAATCAGTTCAGTGAGATAAGCTAACTCCTTCTCTGATAGAACAGGTAACTCGTCTACTTGTTCTTGGATTTTTTCGTTTTGTGGGAAGCGTATACGTAAATAATTCTTAATTTGAACTTTTTGTTCATCGGCAGTTTCTGCAACTAAAAACCCATCACCAAAGATACAGCCTAAATATTTTGCATTTCTAAAAATAGGCACCGATATGGTGGAAAATCCTGCGTGACAACGGCTTAAGCGGGTTTTTCGACTACTATGAGAATCTAAGGTGGTTTTTTTCACCGTACCCATGCAATCATGAAAGCCTTGAGTATTCTTAGTAATATCTTTGCAGACTTGATGAATGGGATTAAAAAACTTACCTTTGGGTACGCCGCGCAAAAACCCTTTGCTATCGGTATAATTTAGCTGCACACCCCACCATTTGCCCACCACTTCTTTCATGCGACGGATAACATGGAGCTTGTCAAAATCTTCCCAAGGAAAATTCTCTATTTGCTCTAATTGCATACCGATTTTTTCCCTCTCTACATAATTACTTTCACTGAGGGAGGAATCGGACACTCTGTTTAAAATCTTTACACCTGTCTATAAAGCATTCGTTATTTTAATGCTCTTAGCTAAAGAAAACTTATCTTCAGGAAACACTTTAAAGGAAGGCTCGAGAAAAGACAGGGTGGTGGTATTGCCACCTTTAAAACTCATTTTTAGTGTTTTAATAAATTTTACCTGTATACCCATATCGACTTCTATTTTTTCTACATCGCTTGCTTCCAGCGGAGTAAGCTGCAGAACCACCAAATCACCTTTTTTATTTGCAGCATCTAACTTATATTTCGCTAAAAGCTGTTTGAAATTAAGGATGATATCCACCAATTCTCGTAGATTTCGCCCTTTAGTCGCTTTAGCTCCGTAACGAATAGCTTCATTTTTTCCAGGGAAATAATTTAGTAGATCTTCACCGTCAAACACCCATTCTTCAGCATTCGGTGCCGTTAAAACCCAACGAAATTTATCTGGTTTTTTAAAATAAGCTTCGCCTTGATTGGTAATCGTTTTTTTTCTGAGATTTTTGAAAATGGATTGGCTAAATTTAATATACACAGCATCATAAGCACGCAAATTATCTTGAAGATTTTTCACTTGTTCTAAAGTAAGAGGACCATCTTTTAACACAGTCTTTTTATCTTCTATTTTTACCGGCGCCTTGGTTTCCGCTGCATACCCTGAAATGCCTACCGATAGAAGACCAACGACTATCACTAATTTTTTATGCATAACCTACCTCTTATTTTTGAAGAACTTTAAATAATTCATGCAAGACATTTAATGCGGCGCTCTTGCGGATATCGTGTCTTTGCCCTTTTAAATGCAAACAAAATACTTTGGTGAGCTCTTTATGATTTATGGCACACCACACAGTCCCTACAGGTTTCTGCACAGAACCCCCTTCGGGTCCCGCAATCCCTGTGACAGAAAGCCCAAAATCCACGGAAAATAGATGACGAATTCCCTCAGCCATTAAACTCGCCACCTCCTCTGACACGGCCCCAGAATAGGTGATGATATCAGCAGGTACTTTTAAAATCTTTTCCTTTATTTCATTGGCATAGCAGCAGACACCACCTTTGTATACCTGCGAACTGCCTGAAACTTCAGTGAGGAGCGTCGCTAACAAACCTCCTGTACAACTTTCTGCGGTAGCGACTGTAATGTTTTTCTTCGTCATTAAAGAGATCAGCTTCGTACAAAGATCTAAATCTTCATTAGTAATTTGCAAGTTCATTTGATCATCCACGCATTTGGGTTGCCTTTCAGCAAACCTATTTTCTAACCTTCATCCTACGCAAAAGTCTGTTTTTACTCAATAACTTTCCATCGATTCAAGAGTAACCGGCAGCGTCCGAAACCACTACCGTGGGTTTTATGATCTACCTTATTTAGCTTTTTATTTGAGGTTTAGTTTGCCAGAAGCTACAGCAAAAACTTGCGCAAACTGCAAGAAAGTCTTCTCAACAGAAAAAGATTTTCTAACCGGTACCTCTCAATGGCGTATGTGTAGCCTTGAAAACCTTTGGTTTGATTGCCAATGTGGCTCAACGCTCATGCTCCCCAAAGGTAAATACCCTTGGTATGCTCCCTCCTTAAACATGAGGGGCTCTGCGCAAGGGATTTTCAATAAAATTGCTCAAACCACTGACTTGCCACATATTCCATCTGCCATCATGGAATTGCAGATGATGCTTTTTAACAAAGACATAGAGATATCTGAGCTTGTTAAAGCTGTAAAAAAAGACCCTTTCCTAGCGACAGAGATTATCAAAATCGCCGACAATCAAAAAAATCTTCGCGACCCTGATCCTCCTCCGATCCTATCACTTGAACATGCCATTAATTATATTGGCAGAGCTAATTTAAAAAATTTAGTTCTTACTGCAGGTATCCGCTTCTTTAAGCTTCCTACTGACAAATTTAGTAAAGAAGCTTTCTGGCAACATGCTTTTCTCACTGCAGGCATTGCTGAGTATTTAGCTGTTAAACTAGGATTAAGTGCTGAAAAAGACCAAATCTACCTTGCTGGATGCTTATGCAACATTGGTAAAATCATGACCGCTCTCTGTTTCCCTCAAGAATGCGACAAGATTCAAACCATCATCGATGATGTCAAAACGATGACTACATGGGAAAATGCTGAAAATTTTCTAAAACTACCTGATCACTGTGTCTTAGGAGAGATAGGAGCCGCTCTCTGGGGTCTTCCTCCCTTTGTGATCGAATGCGCTCGCTACCATCACACTAGCGAATTCCCCGAGATTGTAGACCATCCTAATGCTATTTCTGTCGTGAGCTTAGCAAATCTTTTAGCTCATTGGATCAACTTAGAACCACATCGCATCAACAATAAAAAACTTAAATACTTCGCTCAAACCTTAAAATTGAATGACCACGACCTAGAAATTACTGCTCGCAAACTTGCCCCTCTCAAAAACGCCCTATCCGTTTAATTCTTCTATCAAAGATGGTTGTTTGCTCTTTTTGTAAGGAGGGGATTTCCTGTTAGGTAGGGTAGTTCCACCTGGCTAACCTGCTCACCGCAGCTTTAGCGAAGGTGGAAGCTTCGGTGGATAGGTTGGAGGCCCTTCATCAAGCAGGGCCTCCAGTAAAGATTAACGTAGTAGTTGCAAAATCATATCAGGCATTGCGTTCGCCTGAGTGAGCACAGAAATCCCTGCTTGCGTCATGATTTTTGTTTGCGCAAATTTAGCAGACACTTGCGCATAATCAGCATCCACAATCCTGCTTCGAGCTGCTGTCAGGTTCTCATTAGTAACATCGATATGATTCACAACACTGTTCAAACGTGACTGCACCGATCCTAACGTCGCTCGATAAGATGCAATGGAGTTGAGGGTGTTGTCCAACCTTGACATCAATTCGTTGGTACCAGTAGGTCCCAAGTCCTGAGCGCCACCATCCTCGCTAGTTGGGACAAGGCCGACATCGTCTTGTGTAAGCATACCTACTTTTTCAACAAAGTTTTTCAAATCCCCCAAATCAACCGATAATACATCTGGATCAGCCCCCTGTTCGTAATTGACTTTCTCCCCTTGCAAAGTATCTCCACGATCAGAAGCTCCTACGAAAATTTGCAAAGGTTTGTCCGCATTCTCACCTGTCAGGATTTTAGCTCCGTTAAATTCAGAAGACTGCACAATGCGACCTACCTCTGCACGCAGCTGCTGAAATTCCTTATCAAGAAAGCCTCGTTCAAGATTTCCTACCGTATCAGAAGCCGCCTGTGATGTAAGTTCACGCATACGAATCACCATATTTGTGATCTCACTTAAGGAACCTTCCGAAGTTTGCATGTAGCTAATCGCATCACTAGCATTTCTTTTTGCTACATCTAAAGACTTGATGCGTGCACGCATTCTTTCAGAAACAGCTAGACCAGCTGCATCATCAGCCGAACTATTAATCCTAGATCCAGAAGATAACTGCGTGATGGCTTTCTGCAAGTCGTCACTATTTTTAGAAAGCTCTCTCTGGGCTTTTAGCGAAGAGATGTTTGTTTTAACTTCTATTCCCATGGTTTATTCCTTCCTTGGATAAACAGGATTTAAGAATCAACGTAAAAGGCTCAACACCATCTCTGGCGTTTGATTTGCCTGTGCCAACACAGCAATGCTTGATTGGCTCAGGATTTTTCTTTGTGCTAAGTTTGAAGTTTCTTCTGCGAAATCTACATCAACAATGCGGCTTCTTGCTGAACCAAGGTTTTCAACCGAGGTCATCAAATTGTTAACGGTGGACCCGAGACGGCTTTGGATAGAACCAATGGTGGCTCTCTCCGTCGCTATTCTTGATAAAGCATTGTCGAGAACTCCAAGTTTTTGAGCGATTTCTTCTCTTGATGGAGCTGTATCCCCGATGGTTGATGGGCCAATTTCATTACCGTTACCAATCCCCATATCTGCAGCTGTGAATTTTAACCCTTCCAAATTCATAGAGATTGTATTGGTATTTACCTCCCCATCTTTCCAGTTATTGCCTACTTGAATGGTGTATTGTGTTTTAGGGTTATCTGGGTCTTGAACGAAGAATTTATTACCGTTGAATTCTGTAGTAGCAGCTATCCTGTCTATCTCTTGTCCTAATTGCACATATTCTTTATTGAGAAACGATCTTTCCGTATCACCAATAGTATCGGTGGAAGCTTGCACAGCAAGCTCACGCATACGGACAAGGATGTTGCTGGTTTCGCTCATCCCTCCTTCAGCTACTTGAATCATCGAAACTGCATCGTTCGCATTTCGTTTTGCTTGATTCAAGCCTCGGATCTTAGCTCTCATATTTTCGGATATTGCCAACCCTGCAGAGTCGTCTTTCGATTGGTTAATCCGATAACCAGAAGCTAATTTCTCAATGCTATCACCGAGATCTTTTGTGTTGTTTGCGACATTTCTTTGAGTTAAAAGACTGGTAACGTTGGTGCGAATTCTCATTCCCATAACTAACTCCATTCCGTGGATGTTTGTTAAGCAAAAGCTCCTTAAAGCTTTTTTTGCTAAACTTGCAAATTCCACCCTGGAACTTGCATTTCACCCATCGAAATTTTTATAAAAAACTTAAATTTACATGATAGTCTTTTAAAAAACGGGTACGAGGTGATTGGTTACAGGCAGTTGCACAAATAAGGCTATAAAATGGAAGGTTTATATAAAAAGTGGGAAACCCTCATACCTCAATTTATCCAGTCATATAAGGGTGTTATCGTTGCTTGCTCGGGAGGTGTTGACTCTACAGTTCTTTTTCATCTTCTTTGGAAGTTTACCAACCAAAAAATAAATTTTCCTTTGGCAATTTTCCATATGAATTTTGGTCTTCGTGGCAAAGAAAGCAATTTAGATCAAGAGTTCTTAGTAGATCTGGCTGAACGAACAAAAACACCGCTTTTTATGCATAAAATCGAAGACGAGGAAGCCAAACCACTTAATCAAGCTCAGGCCCGCAGTTTGCGGTACTCTTTGCTCAAAGATTACGCAAAAAAAGGTTGGGTCATTGCATTTGCTCACCATGAGGACGATTTGGCGGAAAATATTATTTTACGCTTAGCTAGAGGTACCAGTCCGGCAAGCGCTATGGGTATGAAGGAGTGGAACCCACCTTATTGGCGCCCTCTTTTAGACTTTGGAAAAGCTGAGATTCAGGCCTGGGCAATAAGGCAGAATCTGCCCCATCGCCACGATGCAAGCAATGATACAATCAAGTACAGCAGAAACCGAATCCGTCATCTTGTGATACCTGAGTTGGAAAGTCTTTATCCGGGCGCCAGTAAAAGAATGGTGCGTTGCTATAAAGACTTGGATGATATTGTGGCTTTTGCCTTCAGCAAGGTCACACCTGTGGCTCAAACATTAAAAACCCAAGGGTTGCCTATGAGTAACTTGCAGGGATTCCCTGATGTTATCATCAAACACATTCTTTCGTGTGCCATTGGCAGACGCAAAGAAAAACCGATAAACCATAACTTATTAGAAAACATTCTGAACCTGATCAAAAAACCAGGACCTCAAAAAGAATGGTCCGTACAAATTGCCGACGATCTCTTTTTTGTGCATAAAAAAGGTGAAATTTTTTTCAAGAGTCGATAAAAAACCTTGGTTTTTCGCCAAAAGGATTTAAAGTATAGCTTTCCGATGGGTAAAACCGAGTAGCTTCTCAGAAATACGTTAGTTGTTAGGTGTCAAGGAGTGAGCAGCACAGCAAGCAAAGACAGCAACGCAGATGACATGTTTTTAAGAAGTTACGAAACAAGATATTAATATCCAGTCGTTTCAACGTAGGAGAACAAATGGCAACGCCATCACAAAAACCAAGTCAACCCAGGATGCTGTTTTTGATCATTACGGTCATCGTTCTGGTTGGCTTCCTCGCTAGTATTATTTCTTCCAACCATGAAACCATCATGGAAATCAAATATTCCGAGTTTAAAGCTGCTGTTGAAAAACCAGTTAATGAAAAAGATCGCATCACAGAAGCTGTCTTCCAAGATCATTACTTAACTGGGATCCGCAGCGATCATAGCAAAGTTAAAACCTACGCCCCCAACGACGAATCTACTCGTAAATATCTAGAAGACCATGGGGTTTCACTAAGCTTTGAAGAACCAGAAACAGACAACCTTCTTAAGACTATTCTAATCAATATTATCCCTATGTTGATTATCTTAGCCTTTATTTTTGTCATTATGCGATCCATCCAAGCTGGTGGTGGCAAAGCCATGTCTTTTGGTAAAAGCAGAGCAAAAATGGTGAATGACCTTAAGCCTAAAGTCACCTTTGCAGATATTGCCGGTATTGATGAAGCAAAATATGAGCTCCAAGAAATCATAGAATTTTTAAAGGAACCGAAAAAATTTACCAAGCTGGGTGGACGTATTCCTAAAGGGGTGCTTCTTATAGGTACTCCAGGTACTGGGAAAACCATCCTTGCAAAAGGCGTTGCTGGCGAAGCAGGCGTACCGTTCTTTAGTATCTCTGGTTCTGACTTCGTAGAGATGTTTGTAGGTGTGGGAGCGAGCAGGGTTCGCGACCTTTTCGATCAGGCAAAAAAGAACTCTCCTTGTATTGTCTTTATCGATGAAATTGATGCAGTAGGTCGTCACCGCGGCGCTGGTTTAGGCGGTGGTCATGACGAAAGAGAACAAACCCTCAACCAACTCCTCGTTGAGATGGATGGGTTTGAAGCTAATGAAGGCGTTATTATCATTGCGGCCACCAACCGTGCCGATGTTCTTGACCCCGCTCTTTTAAGGCCAGGGCGCTTTGACCGCAGGGTTCACGTCCCGGTTCCAGATATCAAAGGCAGAAAAGAAATTTTACAGGTTCATAGCCGTAGAACCCCTCTTGCTGACGATGTTGACTTAGCCCTCATTGCCCAAGCTACGCCTGGTTTTACTGGCGCTGATCTTGAAAACCTGATCAACGAAGCCGCTTTAATTGCAGCCCGTGAAAACTTTGAGCACATTAAAATGTCTCATTGCGAAAAAGCCAAAGACAAAGTGCTGATGGGATCTGAGCGCAAAAGCATGATTATGAGTGAAAAGGAAAAAAGAAATACAGCGTTCCATGAATCTGGACATGCACTTGTTGCCTTGATGACTGAAGGTTGTGATCCAGTTCATAAAATGACCATTATCCCAAGAGGTAGAGCCTTAGGGGTAACTATTATGTTGCCAGCAGAAGATCGCTTCACCTTTACTAAGGGTTATGCTGAAAGCGTTATCAAGTACGCTATGGGCGGCAGAGCTGCTGAAGAGCTTATTTTTGGTACTAAAACTTCGGGAGCTGGTGATGACATCTACAAAGCTACCGATATAGCAAGAAAGATGGTTTGTAACTGGGGGATGAGCGATAAAATTGGCCCTCTCGCCATTGGCAAACGAGAAGGTGAAGAAGTATTTGTAGGCAGAGGCGTAAACCCCGCTGATGCTTTTTCAGATAAAATCTCTCAGCTTGTAGATGAAGAAGTGCATCGCATCGTCACTGAAGGTTATGAACAAGCCTACAAAATTCTTGAAAATAACCAAGAGAAATTAACTGCTCTCGCTGAAGCTTTGCTCATTAAAGAAACCTTGAACTCTTCTGAGATGCTGCAAATACTCGACGGGAAAAACATCATCACTGCTGATGAAATCGAAGCCTATAACAAACGCGTAGAACTAGCGGTAAATTGGCAACGAAACCCTCCTCTGGATGAAAACAGCAGGTCGTTTTCTGATAATCCTGATGATCACAAACCTTCGTTACAAACACCTTTACCGCAGATAACATGAGCATAAAGACAACAAAACCACCCTTTCAGATCATGGGGATTGTTAACATCACCCCTGACTCTTTTTCTGACGGTGGTTTGTTTCTTTCTCCTAAGAACTCTATTGAACATATACATCGCCTTATAGATGACGGGGTAGATATTCTAGATCTGGGAGCGGAATCAGCTCGGCCGCAAGCCAACCCTCTTTCCGCTAAAGAAGAATGGGACAGGCTTTTGCCCGTTCTCAAAGCTTTAGCTCGAGATTCCATATCTCTGCCTATCAGCATCGATACCTATCGTACTTCGACTATGCTTAAAGCTATGGACTGGGGTGCTACCATATTTAACAACATCAAAGGGGTAAAGCCTTCTGCAGCCTTAGAAAAAATAGCTAAGCAAAAATGCCAATACATCGCTATGCATATGTGGAAATCTCCAGCAAAAATGCAAGTCCACCCTCTTTCTGGGTTAGACGCTTTTAAAAGAGTAGATACTTTTTTTGCTGATACTTACAAAACTCTTTTAGCTGCTGGGTTTAAAAAAGAACAGGTTTGGATGGATCCTGGTATTGGCTTTGGTAAAGACGACACAGCAAACTTTACTATTTTGCAAAACATCCCTTATTGGCAAAAAAAATATAAAATAGCTGTTGGGATCTCCCGAAAAGCCTTTATAGGACGCTTGTTTTCTATTGCCGAACCAAAAGACCGAGACAACTTAAGTAAAATGCTTGAATTGGGGCTTGGCATTGCTGGAGTCTCTTTGATAAGAACTCATGATGTAAGAGGGTTGGTGAAACTACGCTCTCTTATCAAACATTCCCAAAATAAGGTGTGAGGGATGTCTGAGATTCTTCAACAATTCGGTGTCTGGTCGATATTTGATATCGTATTTATCACTATTGCTATCTATCATCTCCTGCTTTTGATCCGCGGTACCAGAGCAGCACAGATGCTCACCGGAATCTTTTTTGTAGCTATTATCTTTCAAGCTACCTCTTTTGTCCCACTCAATACAGTGAACTGGGTGATGAATAAATTCTATTCATCCATCGTTATCATCCTCATTATTCTTTTCCAAGACGATATCCGCAATGCCTTAAGCCGTATTGGCAAAAAACCTCTTATTCAAACAAGCGACGCTATTTTTTCTACCTATATCCTTGATGAATTAGCTAAGGCCGCTTCATCCCTTGCAAACAAAAAAATAGGCGCTCTTGTTGTTATTGAAAGAAATATCATTCTTTCCCGTTACATCGACATTGGTGTAACGGTAGATGCTCGTATCACCAAAGAAATCATCATGTCTATTTTTCACACCACCTCGCCTATTCATGATGGTGCAATTATTATTCAAGAAGGTCGGATTTCAGCCGCTGGTTGTTTTCTACCTCTGACACGTTCTGAGAATTTAAATGTAGACCTTGGAACACGGCACCGAGCTGCTATAGGGGTGAGCCAAGAAACTGATGCCATCGTTATCTTAGTTTCAGAAGCTAAGGGAACTTTTTCTCTCGTAGTCGATGGCCAGATCATTCCCGCAAACGACGTCGCTACTTTACGAAAGACTTTGCAAAAATACCTAGTAGACCAACCCCTGCAAGTAAAGAAAAGCAAAGAAGTACAAAAGATTAAACTGATTCCGTTCAATCGAAATCCATAAGAAGGTCGCATGTTAAGCACCATCAGGCAAATTTTCTTCAATAATTTTCGTTATAAAATTGCAGCTTTATTTTTAGCAAGCTTGCTTTGGTATATCGTTCAAGGTGAAGAAATCCTCGAAATCAACAGAAAGATACGAGTGCATTTGCAGCCCCCTCCTGGCTTTTTAGTCAAAGGCGGCCCGGTCCGCTACAAAGATGTCACCCTCAGTGGACCAAGGGTTCTATTGGGAGATTTCTCTTCAGACTACGTCGATGCCTATATTCCAATTTCGATCACCCAACCTACTAATCTACGCTTTAGAATCGACAAAGAATTTATCAGAAACTGGAATAATAAAATCAAACTTACGGTTCACGATGCCTATATATCCATAGAAGTCGATGTTAAATCGCAAAAAAGCGTTGCTATCAAAGAGAATATTCACGGGATCCCTGCTGAAGGCTTTCTCTTAGAAAAAACAACCGTCACCCCTCCTAAGGTCATCGTCACAGGGTTAAAATCTGATTTAAAGAATGTGAACCAAATTCTGACTGAACCTATTGATATAACCAATCTACAAAAAACTAAAAATTTTGACGTTAAATTATTTTTTGGTAACAACCCAGATATTCAAGTCCATGCTGATAAAATCTCAGTTTTACTTCAGATTGGTGATAAAAAAATTAATAAATTTTTTGATTCTATACCCATTGAAGTCAATGGATCTGACTTTTTAACTCGGGTTATTCCGCAGAAAGTTTCTATTACCGTTCAGGGTACCACTGAAGTACTAAATTTTATCACTGAGCACGATTTTAAAGCTTTTTTAGATGTTAGCGACCTAGCACCCGGCACTTATCAAAGAAAGGTCCAGATCAAAATCCCCCCAGATACCATCCTAGTGGAAACGAATCCGGAAGCCACAACTATCGAAATCTATAGCAAAAAAAAGAAATTATAGAAAAACGGCCAAAATCAAGCTATAGTCATCATATTCCTGACCAAAATCTAGACACTCCTTATACCAAAACTGGATAGGATTAAATGATGAGCCATATATCTGAATTTAAAGGCCAAAAACTCTTCGGCACAGACGGTATCAGAGGCAAAGCTAACGTTTTCCCTATGTCTGTAGATATGGTTTTACGGTTAGGACAAGCCATCGGTAAATACTTTAAATACCACTATCCACACCCACGTATCCTTATTGGTAAAGACACCCGCCAAAGCGGTTATATGCTCGAACAAGCCCTCTCTTCTGGGATTTGTAGTGTTGGCGTCGACACTTTTTTCTTAGGCCCACTGCCTACTCCTGGGATTGCCTATATGACCAGAGGCATGCGGGCTAATGCAGGCATCGTTATTTCTGCCTCTCATAATCCTTATTACGATAATGGTATCAAGATTTTTTCTGCTGACGGTTATAAAATCCCTGATGACGTAGAAGAAAAACTAGAAGCTCTCGCTTACGCAAATAATTTCGACAAAGAACCCATCACCGGGCATCAGATAGGTCGTACCTCTCGTATAGATGACGCCATGGGGCAATACGCAGTATTTTTGAAAGAGCAATTCCCTAAAAATTTATCGCTAGAAGGCATACGCATCGTTATAGACTGCGCTCATGGCGCAGCTTACAAAGTAGCACCAAAAGTATTTGAAGAATTGGGAGCTGAAGTTATCCTGATAGGAGCTTCTCCTAACGGCACCAACATCAATGAAAATTCAGGGGCTTTGCATCCTGAATTATTAATGAAAAAAGTAAAAGAAACGGGAGCACATATCGGAATTGCTGTCGATGGTGATGCTGATCGTTTGGTTGTCGTCGATGAAAATGGCGAAGCCCTTGACGGAGATGAAATCCTCGCAGCTTGTGCAGCCTATTATAAAGAACAAGGCAAACTTAGTAAAAATACCGTGGTCTCTACTATTATGAGCAATATGGGCTTAGAGCTGGCTTTAGAAAAAATGGGTATTCAAACGATACGCACCCAAGTGGGTGATCGCTATGTCATGGAAGAAATGCGTAGAGGTAATTATAATTTGGGTGGAGAGCAGTCCGGGCATCTGATTTTCAGAGATTCTGCAACTACCGGTGATGGCATTCTGGCTGCTTTATGCCTTTTAGAAATGCTGATTAAGAAAAATAAGCCGGCAAGTGATATCAAAAAATATATGTATAAGCTTCCGCAGATTTTAAAAAATATTGATGTCCCCAAAAAAATACCTATATCAGAACTTCCAGATCTTTCTCATCATATCGGTCTCATCGAGAAAAAATTAGGTAAAGAAGGTCGGGTGCTTTTTCGTTATTCTGGAACTGAATTGAAAGCACGTATCATGATCGAAGGAACTGAAGAAGCAAATGTTCAAGCTCTAGTAGATGAGCTAGCAGAAAAAGCCTTCAAATGTATTGAAACTTATGCCTTGAGATAATCACACCATGCAAGACACAAACATACTCTCTCAATCTTATACTTTAATATGGAGTCAAAAGGTTTCTTTAGAAAATTTAGCGACCCTGGCTTCATCTATAACTTCTGAATTAAAAAAATATCCGACCTTTTGCCTTTGGCTTGAAGGCCCACTCGGAGCTGGTAAAACCACAGTGGTTGGTCACATGTTGAGGAGCCTAGGCTTGGCTAGTCACATCCCCATCACATCGCCTACCTATACATACCTAAACGATTATTGTATAGGCGACACCTGGTATGGTCACATTGATTGTTACAGAATTGCTGATTATACATGGGAAGATTACGACATGTTCGCATATCACCCTTACGCAGGGTTCTTCGTGGAATGGCCATCGCTCATACAAGGGTCGTTGCTGCGAGCCACACACCGCTTAGAGATTAGCCCTCAAGAAGACAATCAAACGGAAAGGACCTATTCTTTTTATCGTTACACTTAAACTCTTAGTCACTCTTAGCCACTAGGGGCTCACTAAATCTCTCTCGTATCTTACATCAGATCTTCACTCTTTAGCTTCTTAACTCACACCTACCAGATCCGAACCTCTTCTCTACTTTCTCACTTTCAACACATTCGCTAACGTCTCACCTTCAATTATCCTATATCTATCTTATCTATCTTGGACTAGCGTTTAATAGCGACATAAGCGCTTTTGCTAAAGTTTAATACTACGCCTACTTGTATTCTATTTGGGTTGTGGATTACGCCTTGGTTTACATGCCAGATATAGCGCCATCCGGTAGAATCACCTAAGAGTCTTTTCGCTATCTTGGTCAAGGTATCACCTTTGTGAACTGTTTCAGATACTTTAGACTGCTCAATTTTTTCGATATAGTTTTTTGCGAAAACTTTTGCTTTTTCAGTTACGGTTTTAATTTTTATAACATCGCCTGGGTAAATTTTATTAGGATTTTTGATGAATTCATTGCTGCTGATTAGTTCTTTCCATTTTTTGGTGCTACCTAATATTTTTTTAGCTATTCCTGACAACGAATCTCCTCTGACAATAACGTAAGAAATTTCGTTAGAATTATTTTTTTCTTCAACTTCGACTGTTTCAACTTTTGTAGATTCTGTTTTAATAACTGGTTTTTCTTGAGCTGCTTTCACTTCTTCAACTGGTTCAGCAGCTGCTGATACTTCCGTTTTGGTTTCTACTTTTTTATCAGCAACAGCTTCTGGTGCTGGTACTGATGCTACTTCTTCGCTAGCTGCAGCTTTATTCGTCGCCTCTTCTGGTTTAGCAGGCTCGTCTGTTTTAGCAGCCTCTTCTGGTTTAGCTGTATTTTCTGATTTAACAGCGTTTTCTGGTGTTGCAGGAGTGTCTGCATTTTCAGCGTTCCCTGTGGTATCCTCAATTTCAACACCATCATCCCCTTTTTTGTCACCACTAAAAAGTGAGCAACCAGAAAGAGGAAAGTACAATGCTGCAAGCATACCGACTTTGAAAATTAGATTTAGTTTTTTAATAGCCATCTTTTCCCTCAGCCCAAACATGATGTATGTTAATTGAACCCTTGGTTTGGGAACACTCCTATCCGAATTCTCGGAGACTCCCTCAAATACTTTAGGCTTTCAAAAAAAATGTCTTTGGAATAAGAGCGAAATAATCGTTTATGCTTTGTCGCAATAAGCGATTAATAAATGCGAGGATTGGTCTATAACTTGACAAGATTGAGGTATTTGCTGACCTAAAAAATAAAAACCGTAGCTTGCTTTTTCACTTCCCTCTCTTTCACCAAAACAAAACCCTAAAAAAGGATACTCTTCTGGGTAAGCTCGAAACACCTGACCTTTACCCCATGGTAACTGAGGGTTTTTTTGTCGCATTTCCTTACATTCTTTAAATAATTGTGCAGAACTATCTTTTTTCCAAATGCCTCGTAGGTCTTGACTTACCAACTCAAGGGAATGTCCTAAGAAAAAGATGGGCAGTGCCGCTGCTAAAATTTTTAGCCTCACGTGTTGCCAGCAATAAAGAAAGAGAAGTGAACAAATGGGGACACTACCGATAAAATAATAGAAATGAACGAAAGCATGGTCTCCATCTAAAATCCCAATAAAAACTACCTGCAAAAGAAATACCAACCCTGCTTGGTAAAATTTTGAATGCGATTGGCTTATTAGAAAAGGTAGCGACAAAAGACCGATCGTCAGACCCCAGGGAAAAAAAGCATGATCGTTTAGAAGTTTAAGTAGCTTCATAGGTGATGAGAAAAACTGCAAGAATGAAACCAAAGGGTCACGAAACTCAGTGGCAAAAAGAGGAGGGATTTCTCTAAAATGATCGATATAGGGATTCACACCTTTGTAATATAAAACTGCGATGCTAATAGTACCGACAAACAAAAATAGATTGCTTCTAATGGCTCTCCACGGCAATGGATGTAAGAGAAAAATTGCAAAAGTTGTCACCGTAGGAGGCTTCATAAGTAAGCCCAAAGCCGCTAGCACAAACCCCAAAAAAGATCTTTTTTCCCAACTTAATCCACAGGCCCACAAAACCAGAAGCATAGCGAAAGGGTCTGGGATAAATTTAGCAAAAAAAGGTGCCCCAAAAGAAAAACAACCTGAAAGAAGCACCATAAGAGAACCGTCAAAACCGAGGATTTTCTTTCCTTTCCACACTCTATAGTTTGCGTAAATAAGCCCTGTCATCAAAGACAAATGCAACAAGTGAATGACGGTCTTTCCCCAAAAAGGACCAAAGAAAAAAGAACCTGCGGTCACCATTCCTAAAAAAGGGAATTCCATTGGCATAATACCCACTGTATCCCTACTTTCGAGCACAGCAGGAAACCACCAAGGCAAACCATCTTGTTCGATGAACCAACGGGACCAATAACGCATGGCAACGCTCAAAGTATGCGTCTGCCGCCAGATATGTGGGGACGTGACGGGAAAAAAACTATGAATAGCACCAGCAACGATACGTAGGGAAAGAATAAAAAAAAGAAAAGAAAAAGGATCTTTGAATTTTAAAAGCACATTTTTAAATAAAGCTTTAATGGAAAAATCCTTTATGTTGGCATATTAAACGAATGCTGATCCCGGCTATTTTCAAATTTAAAAACCCTGATGCCACTCCAAAATAGCAGTGGAAGAGAAGACAGCTATCATGATTAGAAAGGCAGCAAAAGCTTGACTGGCTGGTGTGGCTGGCTGGTGTGGCTTGAGGATCGAAAAAGAGCCTCCAGACACCCATTAAAAGAGCTGTAATTGCCACTCCCACCATAGCGAAAATATAAGCCCAACCTGAACGGGTGTGAAGCTTGCCGCCTTTTTTGGCATTCATAGGCAACCAAAAGGTTATTAAAGCTAGGGTTCCAGAAATAATATGGGTGAGGGGCAAAAGACGCATCATCAGTTTAAACCCTTAATAGGGAAAAATATTTTCCTCTATTTTTACAAGAATTTTAATGATCAACTGATCTAAAAAGGAAATGGCGCACCCGGAGCGATTCGAACGCCCGGCCTCCAGATTCGTAGTCTGATGCTCTATCCAGCTGAGCTACGGGTGCGTGATGATTTGAATACTATCGGCATACTAGAAAGTATGGCGGAGAGAGTGGGATTTGAACCCACGGAGCGGTTTCCCACTCGCTGCCTTAGCAAGGCAGTGCTTTCGACCACTCAGCCATCTCTCCGTGGTCTCATACATTCTTAGATCTACTGGCGGAGAGAGAGGGATTCGAACCCCCGGTAAGTTCCCCTACAACGGTTTTCAAGACCGCCGCCTTAAACCACTCGGCCATCTCTCCCAGCATCTGAAACGTAAAATGTCTTTCGAACTTTTACATCTCTCTGACCACCTTCTCAGCTTTTAGGCTAAAGTCGATAGTCCTCCAAAACTTCCTGGATGCTAAAAATCTTACGGGTTAAAGTCAAGTTCATGTTTTACAAAAATCGCGCGGCTGCTTATTTTGTTAGATAAAACTAGTTCGATCCCGCCAACATGTCTTTAATCACTTCTCTTTCCGCTAAAAGCTCGTCGGTCGTTGCTTTGATCTTAGTACGAGCAAAGTCCGAAAGATGAATACCTTTCACTACTTCGTAACTACCGTTGCCTAAGCTTCTCACAGGAAAGGAAAAAATCAGGCCTTTAGGGATTTCGTAATCTTTGCCATTGCTCGGGATGGCACATGAGAACCAATCGCCTTCTTCCGTTTTCTTATTAAGGTTTTTAACATGATCAATGCAAGCTTCAGCTGCTGAAGCTGCAGAAGATTTCCCTCTTGCTTTGATAATCTCAGCACCGCGCTGTTGAATAATCTTAATAAAATCAGTCTCTAACCAAGTTTTGTCTTTAATAACATCGGTAACGCTTTTCCCAGCCATAGTCGCGTTCTCAAAATCAGGGTACATCGTTGCACTATGATTACCCCAAATGGCGAGTTTTTTAATATCACCGACACTCATGTGAGCTTTTTTAGCTAACTGAGCTTTGCTGCGGTTTTCGTCCAAAGCTGTCATTGCTGTAAAACGTTCTGCTGGAATTTCACGGCAATTGTGCATAGCGATAAGAGCATTGGTGTTACAAGGGTTACCAACGACCACGATTCTAACATCGGAAGAGGCTTTATTAAGAGCTTTGCCTTGTTCTACAAAAATACCACCGTTCACCTTAATGAGATCATTACGCTCCATTCCAGGACCTCTGGGCTTAGAACCGACTAGCAGGGCCCAGTTTACATTCCTAAAAGCATCTGCAGCTTGATCAAAACAATTTACACTCAACAAATTACCAAAAGCACAATCCTCCAACTCCATAGCAACGCCTTGTGCTGAGTTGATCATGGCTGGTAACTCTAATAGATGCAGATGAACTCCAGTGTCATGGCCAAAGACCTCTCCAGAGGCCAAGCGAAATAAAAGGCTATACCCAATCTGACCGCCAGCACCCGTTACCGCGACCCGTATTTCTTTTTTCATAGGAACCTCGTTATTATTAACCCATCGATTTGATTATTATCGATGATGCATACGAATCTTTCAATGAAAACGATTGAGATTCCAGAATTTTACGGTGGGAGCAGGCATAGGATGCTGTGACCAGTGACAGTCACTTTTTGCGCTTTTGAAATGAAGGATACGTGCGCTCTTATGATGCTTCAGGAAAGAGTGGCACTGAAGACAGGATTCTATTCTACGTTTTTTATACTTCAAAGAAACCGTAGCGAACTCATGACTACCAATTAGAGGAAAGGTACAAAAATAACAGCCTCGTTCGGTTTTTGACTGCTTACGTCTCAACAAAGATTCCTTAATACCAGTCACCATCCGCCTATTGTGAGCAACGCTCCTCAAAAACCTATAGAGTTCGACTTTATCTCTCAAAAGACCTGGATCTCTTTGCAGGGAATAAACACAAAACTCCATCCGCAACGATTGCTCTTCAACCACCTCTAAAAACTCATACGCAGCTAATTCTATTATCAATTCTTTACAGCAGCAGAGATCTGAGAGAGTGTTTTCCAAAAGAGTCGTCGTTGATCGCAAAGTTTCATTTTCGCGCCGTGCTTTACGTTTTTGGAGAAAAACCCTAGACCTATGGATGCAAAACAAGGCCGCGCCTAAGCTCAAAAAGACACCTATCTCTAACTTCATATGACTACTCACGAAAAAATGTTCCAAAAAGATCTAAGATTTTTGTATGATAAGTTGATAATCAAGAGGGAAAGATGCCTGTCGACATCAAAAACTTTATTTCAAAGCTCCAACTAACTGATGATGGCATCCATCTTGATGACTCTGTATTATGGTTTGACGCCTATAAAAACCGAGAATTATCTTTTATCTCTTCCGCTCAAAAGCACTCTACTTCCTCCCAAACCAAGATTATAGCTACTGAGGAAACGGTAAAAATTATTGAGCATTTTGGTCAAAAACCTAATGCCTTAATTTGCCAATATTATCGGCCCTTCTCTTTGGGCCGGCTACGTATGGAACTTCTACCAAGTGGCTCTGTTTTGGGTGGAGCCTCTCTCTACGTTGAAAAGGACCAAGAATCCACACTTTATGCCCCAGACATTCAAAGTCAGGCTATCCCAACTGAAAAACCTTTGGCTTTAAAATCAGCCCACACCCTAATCTTAAAAGCTCACTACCCTGATTTAAACGTCCCAATCGATAGGAATTTAGAAAAGGAAAGGCTCTTAAAGAGAATTACCGAAGAGTCCTCAAGGGGTTACCCTCTGATCTTTTGCAAAGCCTTTGGTACTGCCCAGGAAATTTCGGCTTGTTTACAAAAAGAAAATCTTCCTATTTCCGTGCATAAATCAATTTATACTTTTCATAAATTTTACGAAAACTATGGAACAAAAGTAGGAGATTTTTCTTTATTACCTTCTAGTAAAAATAACAAAGTACTTTTGCTACCGGCTACCTATAACATCTATAAGAAATTTTCAGCTGAATTTAAAGATCGACCTAAATTTCTCATAGAAGAACCTTCCGAAGCCTCTTCTTTGACAGGCTATTTCCCAAACCTACAAGATAAATTTTTGATCAATCAATTTTGTGATTTAAATTCACTTAGCCCACTCATAGCAAGCGTCAAGCCAAAAAATCTTCTTATTTTTGGTCCTTACGCCATGCGATACATTGCTCACTTCAAAGAACAAATCCCTCATGTAAAAGCCTTATACAGCTCCGACCAACCCTTACTGCTTTAGGACCTATTTAAAAATCTCCTATTTGCGGCGGTTGTCCTTATATAAGGGGTTTGGATAGGCCTAAATATGCTAAAATGAAAGGACAGCAAGCAGGAGGCTTTCAAAGATGAAAGAAAGAGCTTATCGAGAAAACGATATCGTTCATAAAGAAGATAAATTTTCTTTCTCAGTTTTTAAATCATTCCACTATGATATTTTACTTATTGTTCTCCTAGCGCTCCTCGCTTTCTATTTAATAGCCCTCTTGAGCTACGACCCACAAGATCGTTCGTACAACTCTATTACCATTCCAGAATTAGCTTTAAAAAATTTAGCTGGTATCTTTGGAGCGTACTTGAGTGGTTTCGTTGTCTACTACTCTGGTTTGGGGGCCTTTCTTTTTCCATTTTTCTTATTTAGCCTACTGAAACACTTGACCTTCCAAACCATATCTAAAAAAATTTTAAGTCATATTGTAATCTGTCAAATCCTCTTATTCGTAGCTTTTTCTTGCTTGATCACAAAAACTTATCCTTTTTATTATTATAGGGATTACAAGTTCTTAACTATGGGCGTACTTGGTTTAAAAATCAGTTCGGTCATCGACCTCTATTGCGGAAGTTCAGGAAGCCTTACCATCAGTGTAGCTTTTATAGCCTGCTCACTTGTTCTTTTATCACAGAAAAACTTATTTTCTTGGGTTGTCACACAGCTCTATTCTTGCAAGAAAAGTCTGGTTTTTTTTCCACGAAAACTCTATAAAAATGCCATTTTTTCTTCTACAGATTTTCTTGCATCACTAAAGAACGTTTTGACATTTTCTAAATTTAAAAAACAAAATAAAGTAGACCCACAATCTGAACCGGCTCTTTTTGAAACACAGGATCCTCTTGTAACCAACGATTTTTTACCCGCAGATGTCTCAGCGCTCAATGTTGAAGATATTTTCTTTCATCAGAAAAAAGAAAACTCAACTATTATCGACGAAGAAACTCCGCAAAAATCTCAACTTATAGAAAAGACTTTAGGGGATTTTGGCATCCAAGGAAAAATAATTGGCTACCAACAAGGCCCAGTTTTAACTGTATTTGAATTCCAACCAGCTGCAGGGATTAAACAGTCAAAGGTTATTGGATTAGCTGATGATATTGCCCTATCCCTAAAGGTGGAGTCTGTACTTATCCAGCCTCTTCATAATAAAAATGCTTTAGGAATCCAGGTGCCGAATGCAGATAGACGCAACGTCTTACTTGGAGAACTTCTATCGTCTTTACAATTTAATTATGCCAGCTCGCCTTTGGCCTTTGCCCTTGGGCGCTCCATCACCGGGGAAATCCTCTGTGAGGACATAATTCAAATGCCTCACTTGCTTATCGCTGGCACCACTGGTTCTGGAAAATCTGTTGGGGTTAATAGTTTGATTTGCAGCATTCTAACGAAATCATCTCCACAAGATGTACGTTTATTACTTATCGATCCGAAAATGTTAGAGTTTTCTATCTATAATGGCATTCCTCATCTCTTGCAGCCGGTAATTACAGATATAGAAAATGCCACTAGCGCTTTGCAATGGGCTGAAGAAGAAATGGAAAGACGCTACAAACTAATGGAAACAGCGCAAGTCAGAAATATAAAGACTTTTAATAGTAAAAACCCCACAAGCAAATTGCCCTATATCCTGATTGTTATAGATGAATTAGCTGATCTCATGCTGCAGAAAACCAAAGAGTTTGAATCTATCATCCAACGCTTAGCACAAAAATCAAGAGCCTGCGGCATTCACTTAGTCCTAGCTACACAAAGACCCTCGGTGGATGTGGTAACAGGGGTGATAAAAGCAAACTTCCCTGCGAGGATTTCTTTCCAAGTAGCTTCTCGTCATGATAGCAGGACTATCATCGATCAAATCGGTTCTGAAAAACTATTAGGTAAAGGTGACCTTTTGTTTATGAAACCTGGAGCTTCTAAATTACTGCGCGCTCAAGGGGCTTTTGTTAGTGAAGAAGAAATCCACGCTTTTGTCTTACGTCTTAAGGAAAAAGCAAATTCTTTAATTGCACGCCCATAGTATGCCATGAATACCTCTCTCTCGCAGCTTGAGCCCTGATTTTCTTATCTTCCCACGTTTCATTTAAGCTACTTATAATAAGTTTTTCCAACTGCTTTGCAGCCTGCATGTCTGAAAGGTTTAAATAACTTAAACCTGCTTGAGGAAATAACACCTCCTCAGTAGAGCCCAAGCCAGAAACCAGAATCGGAACACCACAGAGTAAAAACTCCTCAGCAACCCTGCAAATCTCTTCTGAACCTAAACTCGCAATGACACCCACCGCAGCACTTGCCATTACAGGATTTAACGGATGTACTCTCTCCGTTGTCACAATCACATCATCGGCAATAAAGGAGTGGGTTTGAACTATCTTGCAGATATCTTTCTTAGTTAAGTTAGCTTCTTCACCTATTATATGGAGCTGTGGCCGGGGCAGACTAGCAGACCATGTTTGCAAACAAAGAGAAAACAAACTCAGTAGTTTTTCATGGCCTTTTATAGGATCTAATCGACCCAGTAAAATCACTTGTGGCCGCATTTTATTTGTATTTTTGAGAGGCAAAAAATTCTGCTCATTCAGGCCCAAAAAATGTTTGCTTATTCGTTGTTCTAAAATTCCCTTAGTCTGTAGAAATTCTTTCAACCCTTGATT
>Ga0206929_1096_pt1 | contig 21839 bp, 23 predicted proteins | sample Alteio_BWOrgHeat_19_FD_152929 | JGI IMG/M metagenome (GOLD analysis project Ga0206929, IMG submission 152929) | Enriched cells from forest soil in Barre Woods Harvard Forest LTER site, Petersham, Massachusetts, United States -... | ecosystem: Environmental > Terrestrial > Soil > Temperate forest >...
ATCAACCAGGAAATTGTTGGTGTAGAATGCAAAAATAGGCGATGCAAATAAGAACAGAGACACCATGATGGCAAGCAAATGATCGCTTAGTAATTCGTATGCCAGTTTGTATAAAAAGAACAAGCCGGTGAATGAAATAGCAATAGTAACAAGGCGATAAATAAATTCGTGGTAGCCGAATATTTTCCACAGGCAGGCTACACCGTAATATATAAGCGGGCACTCGCTTGTACTTACTTTTCCATCGCCATTGGGGCCGCACCAGTGTGTAACCGGCCTGAAAAAATGCATGCCTTCTTTATAATAGTTATACGCTATCGAAAGGCAATCGCACTGTCTCCATTGTTGAACTGAATAAGGGCGCAGAAATAATATGTGCTGGTAATTATATGCAAACGAAATACCCAGTAGTAATGCAAAAAAAAGGAAACTCCACTTTTGGGAAGCTGTAGAATTCATGTTGCCTGAATATTGATGGTATAAAGGTAGAACTTATAAATAACGAATAGTTATTTACAGGCAAATTAATAAACGAATCAGCTTACTGAGGCACAAACTCAGGCTCCTGGCCAGCACCACGTGGGCCGCCTCTCCTGTTCTTAAGTTGATTAAGCAGGTATAGCTTAAACTGCTCTTCAGCAATGAATAGCTTGGCTACTTGTTTTAATGAAATTACCTCCTGAAACTTTACAACATATTTTTTATGCAGGTCAAGCTCACGGGTCTTCACATCAATTTCATTGGCAACAAGTTTCTGTACATCGGCATCGCTCATGTTATCAATACCACCTGCGTTTTTTACAGTCTGTGCATTTTCGCGGCGCTGTTTCTGTAATTCACTCTGGTCAGCTTTATATTGGTCATATACAGGCCAGAATTTCTTTGCCTGCTCAGGTGTAAGGCCTACCTTTTCAGTGATATACGCAGTATGCATATTTTCAATTTTATCTTTCCTGTCCTGTGCATGCAGGGTAGGCACAAAAAGTGCAAACAGCATTACCAATGCAGCAGCACGAATGTTCTTAGCGAGTATCTCCATTGTTTTCATACGCTTATAGTTCATCTTCGATGTCAGAGGCATCAACGTTATGGTTCATTAAATACTTAACTATATCTTCCTGGTTGCCGGTAGAGTCAGACTGTACAGGAGGAGGTGTAAAGGTATTATCATTTTGCACTGCTTCCTCCAGCGAGTTTACATCTACGTAATCTATATTGTTCTGCAGGTTCTGGTATATGGCGCTATCTGATATTTTTAAAGCTAAGGCTTCATACGTTTGAGGGGTATCATGACGGAGTAAAAAAGTGAGGCCAACTACTCCCACAAATACAGCCATCATCCATTGCGGCCTGAATAGCCAGAATATCTTATTTGCTCTTTCAGGAGCAGCCGTACTTTGGCGGCATTTTTCCATAATGGCAGAAGGCAATTCATCAAAATACCCTTCAGGCACCGTATACAGGTTTCTTTTAGGTATCGATGCAAGCAAAGGAGCCTCTTTTTCAAGGTTTTCCTCGTTAAATATGTTGTTCTTGTTGCTCATTACATCATTTTGACCTTACAAAAATGGCTAAGTTTAATTGTTTTTCAAAAAATCCTCTATTTTCTTTACCGCATGGTGGTATGAAGCCTTAAGCGCCCCCACTGAAGTCCCCAGTATTTCCGACATTTCCTCGTAGGGTGTTTCATCGTAATACCTCATATTGAATACAATACGTTGCTTCTCGGGGAGACTGATAATTGCATTATGCAGCTTCTTTTCTATCTCGCTTGCATTGAAAAAATTATCATCGGTCAGTTTACGCGACAGGCCACGTTCTACACTTTCAAAGGGTACGTAAAGCGGCGCACGTTTTTGTTTTAAGAATGTGAGTGATTCATTAGTGGCAATGCGGAACAGCCAGGTATATAACTGCGATGTTTCCTTGAAGCCATCAAGGTTCTTCCATACTTTAATAAACACGTTCTGAACCACATCATTAGCATCATCATGATCAATAATAATGCGGCGAACCTGCCAGTACACACGTTTCTGGTACTTGGTAACAAGCATATGAAAAGCCATGTTCCGTGTACTTTCAATACGGAACTGTTCCAGTAACTCTTTATCACTGATCTCTTCGCTCATTCAGGGTTGAAATAAGCCAATGAAAATGAAGAAAGGATGAACTTAGGTTAAACCTTTTCTTTTTTAACCGCTTCCTGTGCAGGTTTATACTGTAAGGTAGCTTTTATAAAGTCCTTGAATAAAGGATGTGGGTTATCTACTGTGCTTTTGTATTCAGGGTGAAACTGTACGCCTATAAACCAAGGATGATCTTTCAATTCAACAATCTCTACAAGGCCTGCTTCAGGGTGAACACCGGCAGCTTTCAGGCCTGCTTTTTCAAAATCGCCCAGGTATTCATTGTTTAATTCATAACGGTGGCGATGGCGTTCGCTGATCTCTTTCATTCCGTATATCTCTTTCACCTTGCTGCCATCTTTCAATGTGCAAGGGTAAGCACCCAAGCGCATGGTACCACCCATACGGGTAACTTTCTTCTGTGCTTCCTGTAAATCAATAACTGCATGCGTTGTGGCAGGGTTCATTTCAGTGCTGTGTGCATCTTTCCAGCCTAATACATTGCGGCCAAACTCAATAACTGCACATTGCATACCTAAACAAATACCCAGGAATGGAATACCATTTTCACGGGCATATTTAATAGCGGTTATTTTACCTTCAATACCACGTTTGCCAAAGCCCGGGGCAACTACTATTCCGCGTATGCCTTCAAATTGTTTTGCAACCGTTTCGTCAGTAATATCTTCTGAATGTATCCACTCTACGTCAACAGCTGTTTCATTAGCCGCGCCGCCATGTATAAATGATTCCGCAATAGATTTATATGAATCTTTTAACTCAACATATTTACCTACCAGGGCTATTTTTACACGGTGTTTAGGGTGTTTAAGCCTATCCAGGAATGTTTGCCAGTGGCCCATATCAGGAGAACTATCGGTAGGCAGGCTTAATTTCTTAAGCACTACTTCGTCAAGTTTTTCCTTTTCCATTAACATAGGCACCTCGTATATGGTGGTGGCATCAATAGCTTCAATAACAGCTTCCGGCGCCACATTGCAAAAACGTGCCAGTTTCTGACGGATATCCTCGTCAATAGGGCAAATGCTGCGACAAACTAAAATATCGGGTTGTACGCCATACTCTAATAATGATTTTACTGAGTGTTGCGTAGGCTTGGTTTTAAGCTCGCCTGTAGTATGTAAATAAGGCAATAAAGTTAGGTGAACTACCAGGCAATCTTTACCATGTTCCCACTTCATCTGGCGCACTGCTTCAACATAAGGCAATGATTCTATATCGCCTACAGTGCCGCCAATTTCAGTAATTACAAAATTATAATTGCCTGTTTTCGCCAGAATGCGGAAACGGTTCTTTATCTCGTCAGTAATGTGTGGTATAACCTGTACGGTCTTACCTAAATAATCGCCCTTGCGTTCTTTATCAATTACGCTTTGATATACTCTGCCTGTAGTAACGTTATTGGCCTGTGACGTAGGAATGTTCAAAAAACGTTCATAGTGGCCAAGGTCAAGGTCAGTTTCAGCACCATCGTCAGTTACAAAGCACTCTCCATGTTCATATGGATTGAGTGTTCCCGGGTCAATATTAATATAGGGGTCGAACTTTTGAATGGTTACCGTGTATCCTCTGGCCTGTAATAATTTGGCTAGCGATGCAGATATGATGCCCTTTCCGAGTGAAGATGTAACACCGCCGGTTACAAAAATATATTTGGTTGGAAAGGTGCTCATAGCAACTCTATTTAATAAAGTAAGGTTCGTAATTTGCTGCCTTACAAAGGTACTTCTTTTTAGCTTAATTCAATTCAACAAAAATGAAACCAATGAACAATTTTTTGTGAATTATGAAACATCCTCTATTTTCAATAATAGTTTCATAATCGCGAACTCAATAATGAACAATCAGATGGTCGGTGAGCAACTGCCACCCCTTTGAGGAGGTTGGAGGGGCTTTCATTGATAAATACAATAAAATAACAATAAACCCAATTGCTAAGATCCATAGCAATATTTTGCATAATAATTTGATAATCAAATTATTATGACACTATTTGTTTGCTAAAATTTATTGGTGACAAAAAGGCAGAGGAAGTAAAGGGCTAAGTATAGAAATCCCATCAGATTTTCTAGAACCCGAACATTGCAAGATATATTATTAAACCTATTATATAAATAATAGAAAGTATAAAACCTGCACTGGCTCTACCCACACCTGAATGCTTTTTATCAGAATCCCGCGCTAAAACATTTAAAGCTTTTATGCCCGAAACCAGTCCGATGATTGCAAATAACGTTCCTGTACAAAAGACTATAACAAGAGAATAAGTTAGAAATATTGAATATATGTCAATAGTATATAATCCAATAAATATCGCTAATAATATAGTTACCCAAGAAAGTACACCAAATGAAATGCTTTTTCTGGCATCTGGCAACACAGTATCCCCCCCTTCTCCCTTTAAAGAATCGTGTAGAAAGCCTTTCTTGTCTTTATTGCTAAAATTAAAAGCATGCCTAAGTACTTCATTTTTTTGAAATGTTGTATCTCTACTATTGGTACTATTATTAGGTAATAAGTATTTTTTGTTTGTATCGAATTTCATTTCATTTCCACCATTAATTGTATAATTAATAGTGTTAACCTTTGGTTTTAATTGGAAAGTAGGGTTAGCTAGTACTAAGGGTTTCTTGTGTATTATTTCTTGATCAGATAGACTAGTTTTTTTTAAGTCATTAACATAATAACCAGGCATATATTTTCTGCTTGTAATAGAGCACGATACCAATAAACTAAAACAACAAATAAAGAGAAAGAGATTTCTGATTTTCATTTATTGAGTGTTTATCATTGTAAATGTATCTTTTTACTCAAATGAGCATTATAACCATAGCCCTTATTTTTTATAGCTTTGTAAAATAGTATGAAGAAGCTCGTTTCGTTTAAACTTAGCATTTGCATAATAATGCTACTGGCCTTTGCCAGCTATAGGGCCTCAGCTCAAACACAACCGCAGGATACTACCGTGCTTATTGCATTAGATACCTTGCGTATAGTTTATATATATGCCGATACTGGCAAGGCCCTGAACAGGCTCGATAAATTCGGGCATAAACAAGGACTTTGGGAACAGAAATGGTCGAATGGCAAGATCAGGTATAAGGGACATTTTAAGGATGATAAACCCGTAGGTGTTTTCAAATACTTTTATGACAGCGATAGCCTAAGGATACTTTCTGTGTATTCAGAAAATGGAAAAGTGGCCAGGGTGCATGAATACTATTCTACAGGTGTAAAGGCCAGCGAAGGAAAGTACATTGATCAACAGAAGGACAGCATATGGAAAACATATGATGACCGCCAAAGCCTGCGGAGCAAGGAACAATATGATAAGGGAAAAAAAGAAGGCAAATCAGTAATGTTTTACCCTGATGGCAATGTTGTGGAAACCAAAATGTGGCACAATGATAAAGAGAATGGTAAATGGCAGCAATTTTTTGAGGACGGAACGCTTAAAATGGAGGGCAACTTTGTAGATGGAAAAATGGAAGGCCCTGCAAGTTTTTATAACGATGAGGGTAAATTAGAAATAAAAGGCAGCTACCATAATGATGTTAAAGACGGTAAATGGATCTATTTCAATGACAATGGTGTAGCAAAAGATTCGTTGGTATATAAAAACGGAAGAGTGCTGGAGCCTCGTAAATTTATTCTTACCCAACACCAGTTAGATTCTATGAAAAATGCTAACCAGCAGGAAGAGCAGAAAAGGCCAAAGAATATTGGTGAAGACGATTACGAGAATTAGTCGCTAACCTGTTGGGGAACTTGGTCCTTTATGGTCACTTTTACACGTTGTACAGTTCGTTTATCTGCCGCTTCAATACTAAAAACTACAGGAGGAAAATCGATCTTTTCATACTTTTCAGGTATGCGGCCACACACTTCAATTATAAAGCCTGCTAAGGTATCTGCTCCGCCTTTTTTCTCCTGAAAAACCGATTCATCTATGTTGGCCTTGCGGCAAAAATCGCCAAGCGTTATTTTTCCTTCGAATACAAAATTATGGTCATCGAGTTTTGAATACACTATGTTTTCCTCGTCGAACTCATCATTTATTTCTCCGAGTATCTCTTCAATAATATCCTCAAGTGTTACAATGCCCGATGTGCTGCCAAACTCATCAACCACTATAGCCAGGTGCATTCTTTTTTTTTGAAAATCTTCCAGCAGGTCATTAATTTTTTTGCTCTCGGGCACAAAAAAAGCTTTGTGCTGCAAATACTTCCAGTTAAAGGTGTCATCCCTATCCGAATGGGCCAGCAGGTCTTTAGTAAAAAGTAAACCGGTAATAGAATCAATAGATGCCCTGTATATAGGTATACGCGAAAACCCACATTCTACAGCTTTTCTAAGCAATTCAGTAAACTTAAGGTTATCATCAAGGGCAATAATGTCAATACGGGGTTTCATAATTTCTTTTACGTCCTTATTGGCAAGCTGAATGATATCGCGCAATATTTTTTTATGTGTCTGTGATATCTCCGAAGAAGTAATTTCCAGGGCATCAGAAAGATCGGCGGCCGACAGTACCTGCTTTTGACGGAATATGTATTTATCCATAAATAAGGTGGAAAGAGTGAGTAGAGATGCAAAAGGATAGAATAGTGCGCGGATAACATAAATAAATAATAGCAGGCTCATTGAAACCTTAAGCGAATGTCCCGAAGCGTAAACCTTGGGTATAATGTCGCATGCCAATAGCAATAAAAAGGTTATGGCAATGGTTTGTATAAAGAATGCCAGTATAGGGTGCGTGTAAATATTTATAGTTCTTCCGGTAAGGTAGGCAGATAGAACTACAATGCTGATATTGAAAAAATTGTTCGCCACTACAAGTGCAGCAAGCAGGTGTTTAGGGTTTTGCAATAACTGCCCTATCTGCTTTTCTTTTTTATTTGCAGAGCGCTGCAGTACTTCTATTTCGGAGGCTGGGATTGAAAAAAGTGCTGTTTCGGAAGAAGATACCAGGGCTGAAAGAATGATGAATACTCCTATTAAAAGCAATACAAAACCGGCGCCGAGAAAGGAGAAAACAGATAATATTTGAAAATGAAGAAGTATTTGTAGGGGGTCCAATTTTTTAAAGTATAGTTAAAGAACAAAAGCTCCGGTATTATCGGAGAATTTCAAACAAATGTAGTAAATCAGAATGAAAGGTCAGCCGGAGGACTTACTTCCATATCTTCAGCCGAAGCTGAAATGGTTTCGCCATTTTCTCCTAAAGCGTTCTTGCGGCTCAAAATGGTAAGGTTTTCACCCACAATTTCAGTAGCCCTTTTTTTAGAACCATCTTTATCTTCCCATGAACGGGTACGTAAGCGGCCTTCAACGTAAACCTGCATGCCTTTTTTCAAGAGTTTTTCTGCCACTTCAGCCAATCCGCGCCACAACACTACATTGTGCCATTCGGTTGATTCTACTTTTTCACCCGCCCTGTTCTTATGGACTTCGGTAGTAGCCAATGGAAAATTAGCCACCGCAATTCCGCCTTCTAGGTAGCGCACTTCTGGGTCCTTACCTAAGTTACCGATAAGTATTACTTTGTTAACTCCCGACATGATTATTAGGTTTTGTTGTATACTAAGTAGCAAATGTAATAAAAGGAAAATTGATTTCAAAGCATTTGCACAAAAATGTAATGCCTTAAAACCACGACCAATTACAACAATATCGGGACGATTTCTATCAAGGATCGATAGCACCTGCAAAAACGTCGATGTTTTTGAGGTATTTGGCGGCACGCGCAAGGTAACTATGAGCTGGCTCAGGTGCCGATAAACCAGTGTCATTCAATAACTTAGTATTATCAAATACTTGGCCCAGTTCGGCAAATTCAAGGTATGGGTCAAGGGCAGCAAGCAAGATCCTCATTTCATTGGTATCGGTAAACCTGTCCTTCCAGTAATCGAGATAGGTACTGTATTCATAAAGCTTACTGCCTTCAGGTAATTTTCCTTTTGCCCACAGTTTAATCTCCTTCATCATCTCTTTATCTATAAACTTAAAGGGAGGAAGCTCAGGAAATTCTTTTGCTATAGCGCTGGTAATCAATTCAGAACTTGTTGATGAAGCCGTTCCTGAAGTAATATGGTAAACTGAATGGTTTCGTTTGCAGAACATCAGCGAGGTTATTGATTTTGAGGCAAAATCAATAGGTATTACGTCAAGGGCCGACTTGCCATTTACAGGAACCAGGCGAAGCAGGTTTACGGTTTCAATTGCCCAAAGGATAACATAGGAGCGAGGAATCCAGTCGCGGCTATCGCCCATAATAATAGAAGGCCTTACTATGAGTATTTTCTCTTTTGGCAATGCTTTGGCAAGCATTATCTCACCCATCATTTTTGTATAAGTATATTTTACCACATGATGCGCCTTAGTGTTTGGCGATTCTTCTTCTTTAACTACCCTGTTAACAATATCCTTACCACAAATGGTTGCAGTGCCTATGTAAACAAATGTTTCAAGATTATTAAGTGTTTGCGACCATTTTATAAGTTCGCTTATACCGGTAATATTTACCTGTTCAACTATCTTGTCGTATATTTTTGAGAAAGAGGTGTTTGCAGCAGAGTGAACAATTACAGTGGTATCGCTAAGTGTTTTGTTTGCAATAAGCATCTTGGCAAAGTCATGTTCGCCCAAATTACCAAGCACAGGAATGATTCTTTTCGGGTCGAACTCGTCGCCATGCAATTCAAATACATGTTTCAACCTAAGTATAGCATGTTCTTCAGAAAGTGCACGAACAAGGCAATATATCTTATTTACCTCTTTTCGTTTTGCCAGATCAACAAGCAATTCGCCTCCTAAAAAACCGGTGCTACCCGTTAAAAAAATATTCATACTCTTATTTTATCATACAAGTTCAAGGCCTAGTATGCCAAGTATTATTAAAAGTATGGAGGCTACTTTAATAATGGTTACAGGTTCTTTAAACCAAATCATTCCAATTATTGCGATCAATGCAGTTCCGGCACTTGCCCAAATAGCATATACAGTACTTATTTCACCATTCTTTTTTAATACCATAACCAGGCTTGCAAGTGCAAGGCCGTAGAAAAGAAAGACTAATAAAGAAGGAACCAGCTTAGTGAAACCTTCAGCCGGTTTCATGCAGATGGTACCCAGTACTTCAAAAACTATTCCTATTGCTAACCAGAGCCACTGCATTAGATGAAAAATTCTGCCAAAGATAAACGGATTATTATTTTAAAGCTTCTTTATTTCCCCTTTTATGCAGGTGCCGCTATTTTACCCGTTAGTTTTCACCACCAGATTAACTTGTTCTATCCGGGTAGCAGACGATGAAAGAACTTTAATGTGAAAATCGTTTATGGTAATAGTCTCGCTTGTTTTGGGTATAGAACCTGTGTTGTGTAAAATAAACCCACCCAATGTTTTGTAGTCGCCTGATGCAGGTATGTTTAGATGATATTTCTGGTTCAGGTCGTCAATATCTAACCTTGCGGAAAGTATGTATTCATTAGGCCCGACCTGTTTTTCCATAAAGTCTTCCTTGTCGTATTCATCGTGTATCTCTCCGAATATTTTTTCAATAATATCTTCTGTAGTAAGTATGCCTGAATTTACACCGAATTCATCGACAATTACAGCCATGCTTTTATGTTGTTGCATGAATATACGCAATGCATCTTTTGCAGGCATTGATTCAGGTATGACCGGGGCCGGAAGTAATACCTTCTGTATGTCAGCAGCTTTTGAAAACATTTCATGGTAGTGCACATAGCCAACCACATTATCCATATTGCCACTGTATATCAAAATGCGTGAAAGTCCGGTTTGTTGAAATTTTTCTTTCAGTTTCAGAAGACCGTCATTTATATCAACTGCAATTGCATCGACCATGGGCACCATACAATCGCGCACTTTGGCGTCGGGAAAACTAAGTGCATTGCGGAATATCTGTACTTCATGTTCTACTTCCTGGGTATCTGTAGTTGCAGTAGTATGTTCCTGTATATAGCTATGCAGGTCGGTTTTTGTAAAGCGGCTTTGGTAGCGAAACACATTTACCCTGCCAATGCGTTTCATTAAAAAATAGGCAATGTTAAGTACAACTGTTGTAAAGGGCAGAAGCAGGTAATACAATACCATGCTCGGGAATGAGAATAATTTAAGAATACGGTTCGGGTTTGAGCGGAAAATGGTTTTAGGAATGAAATCGGCCACGACTAAAATAACGCTTGTAGATACTATGGTTTGTATAGCTAGTATTTCAAATTGTGAATGAACATACCCATTGAGCATATTCTCCAATACATCTGACATAAAGATACTGAACACCACAATGGCAAGGGTATTGCCCAATAAAAGCGTAGTAAGAAAACGAACAGGACTTTGCGTAATGCGTGTGAAAACTCTTCCGGTCAGGCTTTCTTTCTGGCTTTCTATGCGTATCTGTAACTTGTTTGAAGATACATATGCTATTTCAAGCCCCGAGAAGAAAAACGAGAAAGAAAGTGAAATGAGTATGACGAAAAAAGTAATCAAGTGTTTATTTCTTTGTATCGTTAAGCATTACGGTTCCGTGGAGCGAGGTGATCTTATAGTCAGTAAAATCTTCGTTAGACTGCAGCCCATCGCCATCTAATATTTCGGTTGCTGTAGTTATGGTCACTGCTTTATTAGTATAAATTATATGTTTTGTTTCATCCCAATAAAGCTGTTCGGTATTCAGTCGTTCGCCTTTTTTGTTTACGACTATTACATTTCTGTCGGCTTCCATAAGTTTATTGTTCTTGTTATTATGCATTATAGCTGAGTCGGCTGTTACATGACTGCTTACATGCATAGAGTCGTCGTAAAAATCTACTTTCATACCCTTACGGAATAAGTCGTACGGATCTTTTCCTCCATAACTTTCAATGACCGGTGCTGTAAGCTTAAGTTTTGAGCGGGCTGAGTCGGTATAAAATATAGTGGCGTTATTCTCAACCAGTAATGGCGTATTATCTTCTGCTGTAATAAGGTCAACCGTTTTCATATTGTTTTCACACGATACGGCCCCTAAGGAAGCAATTAAAATGAGTAATGTGAATGCAATGCGAAAATGATTCATTGAAAAAATAAATCGGTTAGCACAAATATACAGAAACCTATTGGTAAAGGTGTTTCTGGAACCACCTGCTGTTAAATGTAAATGCTACCAGGAATTTGGCATAATCTTCGCGTATAAGATCATTAGAAGTTGTTCCTAATGAGCCAAACTGCATACCAATGTTGAGTATGCCCAATTGTGTATTGATAGGTGGAGCAAAAGGCGGACCTATTGGAATACCTAAGCCCAGTGAAATACAATTATCATTAACCGGGTAATTATTGATATTGAGGTAGGTGTGATTGTATGAATACCCTAAGCGATAATGTATTCTGCTGAAAAAGGAGGTGTTTTTATGAGGAATAAATTGTATACCAACATTATATTGGGTACTGTTATTCAGGCTTTCTGTTTCACCGGGTATGGTAGACCTGCTCCAGTTTTGTACGGCGTGGTCAAAAGAAAATGTCCATTGGTTATTATTGTCCTTATCGCGTTTCACAACGGTAATTCCTAAGCCACCGGATATGGGAAGCTTTATTTTTCCTGAACCGCCTTCGTTATCTATGGTGTCTACATTAGTTTGTGGAGTACCCGGTACATAGCCAACTGAAAGCATATTATAGTCAGCAAATAAACTACCACCAAGTGTACCAGTTGCACCCAATATAACCTGTAAACCGCTATCGTGAGTTCTGCCTATAGTATACATTATGCCATAGTCAGAAGTAAAACCATGTATGTTAATGTTTTCCATGGTCTGGCTGTTTATGGCAAGCATGTTAGGAGAATATTCAACATTTTGGGTGTAATTCAAATACCCGAACATAAATGAAGCATTGGCACCTATTGAAAGGTTCCTGTTCTTAAAACATGCAGGAGCCCAGGCCAAACCAACATGTAATTGATTAATTCCACCTGTGCCAATATATTGGTTTGTGGTGGTACCAATGGGTGTTGAATTGCCGTTTTTGTCAATACTATCAATATTTGCGGTGGTGTTTATATTGTACCCCACACTACTCATTGGGCGCAACCCGAAACTTGCTCCAAAGCTTTTGCTTACCGGAAATGCAATGGCGAAATATCCGAAGTAAGTATTGTTGTTAAAGTGGCTCTGTCCCTCGGTTGTGAGTACAATGTTATTATTCAGCATGCCTGCTTCATACGTAGTTACCTTATTATAAAAGTACGATGCAGGATTTTTTAATGTTATGAAATAGGGTGTAAGCGTATCGTTATGTAGTGCTATGCCAGTATTACCCATCGAAAAACTTTGAACACCATTCTGGTTTTGCAGATCGCCAATACCATAACGCGAATAGGGCGACACGGTAGCTGACTGAGCCAAGGCGGGTATCTTACAAAGTGTAAGTAAGAGCACCGATAAAAATAAAATACGCGTATAGAATGATTTCATAAATATGCTGAGCCCTGTTGTTGTGTTATGCTTTCTTTTTTTCTAAAGAAGCCGTCAAAATTACATTAAGTCCTTTAAGTGCCAAGAAAGGTTGAGGATTTATTTTTTCCTTAATGCTTTTCCTGAGCCATGATAGCGAACCTCCCGACATAATAATTTGTAAGTCCGGGTATTTGGCGTTATACGCCTTTATAGTGCCCTCAATTTCCTGTATCATGCCTTGTTGTACGCCTGAGCGGATGCTTTCCTCTGTATTTCTTCCCACCAGATTTCTGTAGTTTGTATCAAGTTCAACTAACGGCAGCTTGTCGGTAAAAGTATGCAGTGCATGAAAACGCATATATAAGCCCGGCGATATAGCGCCACCTTTATATACTCCTTTGGTCACCAAATCGTATATAATACATGTGCCGGCAGTTATTGACATGACATTCTTACCAGGGTAAATTGCATTTGCTCCTACGGCAGCGGCAAGGCGGTCCTTACCTAGGGTAGCAGGTGTTAGGTAGTCATTCTTAATAGGTAAAGGAGTTTTTTCAGTAAGTTCAATAAAACGAAACTTCTTAGTTAAATAGCTTCTCCATTCTTCAGGGTAATCCCTTACGGTGCAAAGAATAACATTCTCAATGCCGGCATTATCAGCTACAATTTTTTTTAAGGAAGAAAGAGTAAAAGAAGAGTGTATGGTGGCCTTAGAAATCGTATTCCGCTTAAAAAGTGCAGTCTTTACACTTGTATTGCCTATGTCGATGGTTAAATTCATTTGAAAACGTTGTCAAATCTACTAAATACAATGTACGTAACAATTATATAACAGACGATTATTTAGCTAAATGCTTGTAGGTCTGAAAAAAATATATACTTTTGTTGCACATTAAGTAAAATGAAACAGGTAATAGCAAATATCCAAATCAATCGATCCTACCGAATTATCGGCATGGGTATGGGTATTCACTGCTTTACACAGACCTGCTTCACCTATTGTATCTAATACAATAGACCGCCCAAAAAAAGTTTCTTAGTCCCCTTCTTAAACTTCTTAAATCTTTACTTATGTTACGCGTATTTAATTCTGTGCTTCAGCAACTCAACAACCTGGTGGTTGTGGTAGACTCTTGTGGAGAAGTTGCTTATGTTGGTCCATCTGCCGAGCGGATGCTGGGCTTTAAAACAGGTGAACTGATGGGTGATAAATGGTGGGTAAGAACCTGCCATAATATCGCTGATCCGAAACAACGTAAAACAGAGGTTAGCAATTTGATGAGACAAATAGCTAATGGCAAACCTGTTGTTGCACCTGTAGAGCACAAAATAAATACTGCAACCGGTGATGCAAGATGGTTTTCATGGAACCTTTCTGCCGGGCCTGATGGGTCATTGGTTCAGATAGGCTATGACATAACTGAAAAAAAGCAGCGGGAGCAGGAGCTACTTGGCAAGAACAGGGAGCTGGCTAACCGGAACAAAGAAATATTCGATAGCCTTGAATATGCGCGCAACATACAGCAGGCCATATTACCTTCGGCTGAAAAACTGAAGGGAAATTTTGCTGATGTGTTTACATTGTACCAGCCTAAAGATGTGGTGAGCGGCGATTTTTACTGGGCATATTTCGATGCGGAACAAAATACCTCGTACCATGCAGTTGTTGATTGCACAGGCCACGGTGTACCGGGTGCACTTATGACTATAATGGCTAACTCATTGCTAAAGGATATAGTAGTTAAAAGAGGCATAACTGAACCGAAGGACATATTGAGTGCCCTGGATGAAGAGCTTCAGCAGATGATAAACGCCCAAGGCAACAGGGTAAAGGCCAGCGATGGTATGGACCTGGCTGTTTGTAAGTACAACAAAGCCAAAGGAGAAATAACTTATGGTGGTGCTTTCAGGCCAATGGTGGTTGTAAGCGAAGGTGTGTTGACCGAATATTTGGGTTCAAGATTCCCGATAGGCTTTTTCCACAACGTTCAAAAGACCTTTGAGCAAACAACTGTAGCAGTGAAACCTAATGATATGGTTTATTTTTTCACCGATGGTTTTGCCGATCAGTTTGGGGGAGAAAGAGGCAAAAAGTTCAATAAAAAGAACTTTAAAGACCTGCTGCTTTCTATGAACGACATGGAATTGGAGGTTCAGCGGTCCTTTTTGGAGTATTCTTTACTGAATTGGAGGCAAAAAGAGCCACAAACAGACGATGTATTGGTAGTGGGCTTTAAAGTTTAGAATAAAAACAGGGGTAATAAAACAATTTTGTTATTTTTGCGCCCCTGTTTAACGGTACCATAGCTCAGCTGGTAGAGCAGAGGACTGAAAATCCTTGTGTCGCTGGTTCAATTCCAGCTGGTACCACACTCAGAAATAAAAAAGCCCTTGCAAAAATGCAGGGGCTTTTTTAATTGATGGAAAAACAATTAATTTTACTTCATGATAACCACTAAAATAGTTAAGAATTATTGTTCGTTTTTATTGCTAATTGTTGCAATACCGCAATTTGTTTTTGCACAGATGTATAAGAAAACTTATAACCAGGCAGAAGAAGATTATATGAAAGGTAGGTACTTTGATGCTGCAGAGCTATATAAGAATGTATTTACTGAACTGGATAATTCTAAGTCAAAGGATAATACAATAACTAAGCCAGAGTTAGTACGTAAAATAACAGACTGTTTTTTACAAATGGGCGATAGTAAAATGAGTATTTATTGGTTACACAGCAGTATAAAATGGGGCTGTATGGATAGTATTCAGACTTCTGCAATAATAGCAAAGCAACAACAAAGAATGGCAAGCGACACTTTAATGAAATTTATTCGATATGGAGGCGCTGAATGCGACGACTGTAATGCGGGGTATTTTAGAATCAAGAAAAAATATCGTACTAGATTAGTTGATACGACCAAAGCAATAGATACATGTTTTTTTGATGTTCATTTCATTAAAAACAAGAATAAAAAATATGTAGAAAAAGCAGATACTTTATTTACAAGAAATAATAAGTGTGATGTAGATATGATAAGAACACCAACTTTTGGGAAGTGGACAGACTATTCATTATTCAAAATCGATTCATTAGGTAGTAAATGTGTGTATATGAGTCAGGGGGTCGTAGATATAACTGACTTACCTGCAGGGTTGTATTATTTATGGATTGATGCAGAAGATAAGGTGGAGCGAATTACATTACATTTAAAATAACAATACTTAGGGTTTTTGAAAGCTTCTGATTATTCAGTTGGATTTATTTGGTGACCTTGAAAACATCTGTGTCACTATCTCAATTCCAGCTGGGTGAAAATATAATCGTACATTTGAAATATTAAACAACTAATAAAAAATAAAATGAAACAACTTGTAAAGAAAAATATAAAAAGGAAAAAACGCATTGTCAAGAAGGAAGCGAAGATGAAAGGTTTGAAACTTCAATCAAAAAAGAAGAAGGCATAATCGTAAAAAGTTATGGTATTTAAAGGTGCGTAAATTGAGGTGCGGAGAATCATTGCATTTCCTTTCATTTCCCTCTTGATTCAATTGATATTGTTAGCATAATACGATACTTAGAATCCTTGTGTCGTTGGTTCTATTCTAGCTGGCACTATACTTAGAAAATAAAAGCCCTTGCAGAAATGCAAGGGCTTTTTTTATTGTTGGTGGGCGAAAAAGGTGTGCAATGTTTATCATGTGTAACTGCACCTGTAAATAAACCTGTGATTCATGTAAGCTTTACCTATGTAAGTGTAAACTATTAGTGATGGAGCATCCTCTACTTTGTATATTGTAAAAGCAGTAATCGGTAATAGTCATGAAGATAACATCTGAAAAGGTATTAATACTAATTGTTTCTATTGCATCTATTGCACTATTATCAATATTGGGTGTTTTATATAACAATACTAAAAATATTAAATCGGCAAGCGATTTAGTGGGGCACACCCATCAAGTGCTAAGTGAGAGCGATAAGGTCTTATTGGATGTGCTTAATATAGAAAGCGGCTCAAGGGGGTATTCTTTAACGCATAATGAAATTTTTTTGGAACCCTATAATATTGCTATTACTACAATAAATAGTCATGTTGAGGCATTGGCGGCACTTCTGAAAGATTATCCTTCTCAGCAACTAAGGATGAGTTTATTGAAAAGCGATATTGAAAAGCGATTGATTTTCACGAAAAATTCTATTGAGAGAATACAGCAGAACATAGTATTAAATGATACTGAACGGATAGCTACTGATAAAAGAGGTAAAATTTTAACCGACAACATAAGGGGCTTAATTACTGATATTAATGTTGAAGAGTTTCATTCGCTTAAACAGAGACAAGTATTATATGAAGACAGTAATGAGACTAATGATCTACTGTTTCTATTGCTTGTTATTATAATTGTATTAATTCTTACGCTTATCATAGCTCTTGTGAAAAATCAGAGAGCAAGAAATAAAATTGCAGAGGAACTGAAAAAATCAATCCAAATTGCGCAACAGGCAACACAAACAGCCGAATTAGCAACAAGGAAAGCGGAAGAATCAACTAAACTAAAAGAGGCGTTTCTTTCCAATATGAGTCATGAAATACGCACACCCATGAATGCCATTATGGGCTTTTCAGATTTATTGTACAAAGAAAAACTGGAAGAGAAGCAGAAGGAATATGTTAAGATAATAAAAATTGCAGGAAAAAACCTTTTAACTATCATTAATGATATACTCGATATATCAAAAATTGAGGCCGGAATGATGACTTTCGAGGAGCATCCATTAAGTGTGAGAGAAATTTTCAAATCAATGCATGTAATGCTTCTGGGAAGTGCAAAAGAAAAAAATCTTGAATTATCATTCACCTGTAGTGAAGATGTTCCCTCTATATTACTCGGAGACCCTCTACGCCTTACGCAAATAATTATAAACCTTGTCGGCAATGCAATTAAGTTCACACAAAAAGGAAGCATACAAGTATTTGCAAATAGTTTGAAAAATGAGAATGGAAATGTTTTGTTGGAATTTTCGGTAAAAGATACAGGCATTGGAATAGCCCCGGATAAGATCGAAAATATTTTTGAGCGGTTTACGCAGGCTGAATCTCAAACTACACGGAAGTATGGCGGAACAGGACTTGGATTAAGTATATCAAAGCAATTGACCGAACTGCAGGGCGGCAAAGTGTCTGTTAAAAGTGAATTGAATGTGGGTTCCGAGTTTTCTTTCTGCATTCCCTTTAAAAATTCAGAACATACTTTACCCATAAAAGAGAATACAGAGATAAAATACGATATGGAAGAACTCAGTAAATTGAATATATTGCTGGTGGAAGATAACCCCTTAAATGTAAAACTTATGTTGAGTTTGTTTTCTGAAAACAATATGAAATTACAGGTAGCAGAAAATGGAAGTATTGGTATTGAGAAACTCAAAGAAAATGATTTTGATATTATTTTGATGGACATGGAAATGCCTGTGATGAATGGATATGAGGCGGCTACTATTATCAGAAATGAAATGAAAAGCGATATTCCCATAATTGCTATGACCGCTCATGCCATGGCCGGTGAACAGGAAAGGTGTTTGAGTTTAGGAATGAACGGCTATATTTCTAAGCCAGTAAATTCAGATTTTCTTTTCAAAAAAATGTACGACCTAACCGTTAATTTGCGAGCCAATAACAAAAAGCCAGGAGGAGAACAAAGTTAAAAGATATTGACAATAAATCAGATAAGCTATTCACTTCACCGGAACCGGGTCTCTCATTGGTTGCCATGGTCCCCATTTCTTTCCATCCCATATCTCATCTACGTACGTTAATTGCTTGTTATTAGCATCAAATGTATACGTCCATCTTTCGACATTTTCCCATTGTTTGCCATCCCATCGTTGAGATAGCTGGCATATTATATTACCCCTTGCATCGTGGGTAAGCGTTTGCTGAACACTGTTTATCCATTGTGTACTATCCCATACCTGACTTATTTGAAGTGCAGGGCTAATTGTGGTTCTTGACTTATTAACCCATTCGCCATTTGTCCATCGCTGAATAATTTCCCGGGTCTTAGTATTGTTACTATCGTAGGTATAGAAGTATCGTTCGGTATTAACGTACACACTATCGTACTTATACTGTCGGGTAAAGCTTAGTAAGTTGTTCCTTGCATCGTAGGTAAAAAAGTTTTGCCAAATTGGAGAAATAAACCACGTAACCTTATTGGCTGCATTATAGGCTGTCTTTTCTGTTTCAATAGTTGTCCACTTATTATTGAGGAACTCCTGCTCAATATCACATATTTTATTGTTTCTTTCATCGTAGGTAATCACATGGCGAAAACCATTATAGACGGGAGTTATTTCAGTATGCTCCTGTTGGGCAAAAGCAGCTCCGCCTGATAACAATAAATAGCATATAGATGTAATCAGCCTTTTCACGTAGTAAATGTATGATTTTGTTCCCTTTTGCATTTTTATTTATCAGAAAAGATCAATAGCAATCTTCAACCACTCAGTAAATTCTTCGGGTTGTAACTTTATTTCATTTTTTAATTCCCTTATTCCAACCCATCTGTATTCCGAGGCTTCTGCATGGTTAAGGGTTGGTTGTTCATTATATCGCCCTACATAAACATGGTCAAATTCGTGTTCTGTAAGGTCATTATCAAGTTTTGCCCGATATATAAAATCAAACTTCTTCTTTAAGTCTATATCAATCCCCATTTCTTCTTTCAAACGGCGCCTGGCGGCATCAAGAGTATTTTCCTGCGGGTACGGGTGGCTGCAACAGGTATTGGTCCAAAGGTTTGCTGAGTGATATTTATCGCTTGCTCTGCGTTGTAAAAGCAATTGCCCTGCATCGTTAAAAACAAAAACAGAAAATGCCCTGTGAAGCAGACCCTTTTGGTGTACTTCAAGTTTATCCATACTACCAATGGGCTCATCTTTTTCGTTCACTAAAATAACATGGTCATTCATTTCCCTCAGGTTATTTCTTAAAATGGTTTTCCGTGTGTTTGTTTAATTACACCTTTTGCCAACGCAGGAAATACATTAAAAAGATCGATAGTTCTCCTGGTTAAAAACGAATATTCAGAAAGCTTCTGCAGGTAACGGCTTAACTTAATACGTGATGAAAATTCTTTTCTCCAGAAGCTTTTGTAATTATCAGCCAGCTCAGGCTTGGTTATTTTACCTGAAAAATATTGGTCAATGGTATTCACTAATACTGAAGCCGACCTAAGTCCCATACTCATGCCATTACCTATAATAGGCGCCATGCTTCCTGCCGCATCACCTAAAAAGAATGAATCATCTGTTACGGGTTCCTTAATAAGAAAGTTGATGCCACTTACCGTTATGGGTTCTGTAAAAACAAATTCAGCTGTGGTAAATATTTTCTGCAGGTTTTTATTTTTAAACAAATAGGTTTTTTCTAATTCAGGTATCGAGTTGTTTACCTTGTTCAGGTACTCTGAGTTGACAATATAACAAAGGCATGCCTTATCATCCTCAATGTTCGATATACCGCAATACCCACCAGGGAAATTATGTATCTCAATCAGATCAGAGTTTCGCGCGAGCTTTACATGATACTTAACACCCACATAGTTAGGGCCTTTATGCGCTTCAGTTTTGTCAGGAGTCCTTAGGTTCGATTTTCTGCCGGTGGCATTGCACAGCAATGATGCTGTTATGTCACCCTTATTTGTTTTAATAATATACTCTTCGCCAACGTTGCTAATATCCTGCGCTTTGGTGTTCAGCATAAATACAACTCCAAGCTTTTCGGCTTCTTTAAATAGCAGATTCTCTAACAGATAGCGGCTGATACCAAAACCACCAAGGTCGAGTTTTGTGGTAAACTCCCTGGTGTCGCCTGAAGTCAGTTTAAAATTACTAATGACTGGTAGCTTAAGTTCAGTTAACGCAGGGCAAATACCTTGTAAGTAATTATATGATTCCATAGAAATATACTCACCACATACCTTATGCCTCGGGTAATTACCTTTTTCAATTACTGCAACATTGTACCCGCGCTTTTTAAGGTCGATAGACAAAGGTAACCCCGCAATTCCGCCACCAATTATAGCTACATCGTACTTCATTCAGTTGCAATTACTATATACCGGAAAGCCCAGCTCCATGTTACTGAATATTTTGTAAACCCTGCCTTTTGCAATAACTCTACCAGTTCGGTTTTCCTGAATCCTCGCTTTACCGAAAGTGGGGCATCGTTCTTTACCAGATATGATTTTGAGAAAAGGGCAGTAAGTAACTTGATGCTATAATAAGCAAGCCAGTTACGATGCAGATCGTTAGCCAGTATAATACAATTGTGGGCTTTGCCAAACTTAAATAAACCAATAATCTCTGCATCAGTAAGGTGATGCAAAAACAAACTGCAATGAATAACATCTATCTTATTAAGAAGCTCTGCCGATATGTTCCTGTAGTCGTCGCAAATAAGTTGTTTGTTGGTTAAGGCAACAAGGTTCCGTTCTGCATATTCAACGCAATCTCGTTTTAAGTCTACTCCGTAAAAAGTCAAATCAGCATTTCTTTTATCAGAAAGCCTTGATAGCTGCTTGATAGAATCTCCACCGCCAAAGCCAATATCTAAAACATTGTGTATAGATGTATTCTTATCTAAAATAATTCCCAATCCTTTTAAAGAGGCGTTATATCCACCAAGGTTTTTATTAATAATATCTAATTCCACTAAATTGCGGTACAAGTCAGCTGTTGCAATAGAGTCACCGTCCAGGTATTCCTTATCGTTCGATCTATACTTCAACGACATAATTACTGTTAGACAGATTAGGTTTATGTTGGGTATTAGTATCTACCGATGAAAGACGCAGCATTTCAATATTAAGACCTGGGCCAAAGGCGCAGGAAAATATATTCTTACTCTGCTGTTCATTCGCTTTTATTTTATTGAAGATACTGTCAAGTATAAAAAGAATAGTAGGCGACGACATGTTACCATATTGCAGCAATATGCTCATCGAATCAGCCACATTACTATCTGTCAAATTCAAGCCCTCCTGAACGGCTTCTACAATTTTTACTCCACCTGGATGAATGGCCCAATAATCAGTTTCTGTTAAATGCTTTCCTAAAAAATTAGTTACAACCTCATGTATATTTTCTTCTATGGCTTCAACTACTTTCGGGCTTAAATGCATACGGAAAGCGGTGGAGCTGAGATTCCAGGTCATAAGGTCGGCA
>Ga0206929_1097_pt1 | contig 21828 bp, 17 predicted proteins | sample Alteio_BWOrgHeat_19_FD_152929 | JGI IMG/M metagenome (GOLD analysis project Ga0206929, IMG submission 152929) | Enriched cells from forest soil in Barre Woods Harvard Forest LTER site, Petersham, Massachusetts, United States -... | ecosystem: Environmental > Terrestrial > Soil > Temperate forest >...
TCATAACTGAAGTTTTCTCAAGCCGGTGTTTCTACACTGGCTTTTCTTTTTCTCTTTATCACGTATTTTTTCCTAACCCATTGTAAAAATACGTTTCCCCGATCGCAAAGTTCCGAATGCATCATGCGTGTTCTGAGGTTTTTTCGGCTCAATACTCTAAATTGGACCTTCAAAGGTTCATATGTCTGGCCATTCGAATGTCTCCCTTTATTTTCCTGATAAAATTTCTTTTGGTGATAAAAAGTGTTTCGTCATAGGCGGAGATGCCGGGGGAACCAAGGTTAACCTGGCCATTTTTGAGGCTACGCTGAACGAGGTCAGGATGATCAGGACTTCCACCTATCACTCAGGAAACTTCCCATCTGTCAATGATATCCTTCAACAGTTCATAAAGGAAAACCCCGATTATAGAGCGGAAAAAATTTGTCTGGGTGTGGCGGGGCCGGTTTTTGAGGGGCGGGTTGCGGTAACCAATCTTCCCTGGCATGTGGATGCCAATGAGATTGCGAAAGCCACGGGTATACAGCAGGTTGTATTGCTGAACGACCTGGAAGCCACTGCCTATGGCATTGCGGGCCTTGGAGAAGACGATTTTTCCGTATTACATGCCGGTGTGCCTGAAGAAGGGGGCAATATTTCTATACTGGCTCCCGGAACGGGACTCGGTGAAGCCGGTTTATTCTGGGACGGCCAGTTCCATCATCCCTTTGCCACAGAAGGCGGCCACTGTGATTATTCATGTCGAAATGCACTGGATCTTGAGCTGCATGATTATATGCTGAGGAAATATAAAGTCGTAAGCTGGGAGAGTATCATTGCAGGACCAGGTGTTCATTCTATTTTTCAGTTTCTTTGTGAAATAAAAAATCGCACGGTCAGTGTCGCCATTGAGGATAAATTAAAAACCGGCGATCCGTCGGCCGTTATAAGCGAGGCTGCCATTGAAGAATCGGATCCAGTATGTATTGAAGCCCTTCGTATTTTTGTTCGAAACCTCGCAAGGGAATGCTGCAATCTGATATTAAAAATGAAATCAACCGGAGGTCTCCTGCTTGCCGGCGGCGTTCCTCCGAAAATAATATCGCTTCTGCGCGATCCGTATTTTTATGAAAATCTTCTTGACTGTGACCGGATGGAAGACCTTGTAAAAAAAGTTCCCGTGAAAGTAATTCTAAATGATAAAGCACCCATGATTGGTGCCGGATGGTTTGGCGCATACAGTGCCCAAACGATGGTTCATCAGTAAAAATAAAAATATGCATAGCAGGCGTTCTTTTATCCGGCAGGCCGGCGTAGTAGCCGGCGCCTCTATTCTGGCAACGGCCATTCAGCAGAGATCTTTTGCTGCCTTCGGCAGAAAAATGGCAGCCAGCGATCGTATCCATGTGGCAGCCGTCGGCATTAATGGTATGGGCTGGGCGGATCTTTTGTCATCCCTGAAACAACCCGGCGTAGAGGTTGTGATGCTCTGTGATACCGATCAGAATGTTTTGAACAAACGCATGGCGGACCTTGCGAAATTAAACGTGGACGTTTCTAAAATAAAAACAACCGGCGATTATCGCCGGGTACTCGCAAATAAAGACGTGGACGTTGTTATCATTGGCACGCCGGATCACTGGCATGCATTGATCATGATTGAAGCCTGCGCAGCAGGAAAAGATGTGTATGTTGAAAAACCGGTTGGAAATTCAATTGGTGAATGCCGTGCGATGGTGGCAGCGCAAAAAAAATATAATCGTATGGTACAGGGTGGCCAGTGGCAGCGCAGTCAGAAACATTTTCAGGATGCATTGGAATTTGTTTATTCGGGTCAGCTGGGAAATATACGAACGGTTAAAGTATGGTGTTATCAGGATTGGATGAAACCGGGCCCTGTCGTGCCGGATACGGCACCACCTCCGGGAGTGGATTATAAAATGTGGCTCGGACCCGCGCCTGCAAGGACATTTAATTCCAGTCGTTATCTTTTTAACTTCAGGTGGTTTTGGGATTATGCCGGCGGACTCATGACAGACTGGGGCGTTCACTTATTGGACTACGGATTATTGGGAATGAAAGCGGGAAATCCAAAAACCATTGCTGCATTGGGGGGCGATTTTGCCTATCCTGATTTATACGAGGAAACGCCGGATACACTTACGACTTTATATGAATTCGATCATTTCAATTTAGTATGGGACAGTGCTATGGGAATTGGCAATGGCTCGTATGGAAGAGACCATGGTATCGCGTATATCGGCAACAATGCAACACTTGTGCTGAGCCGGGGCGGGTGGGAAGTGATAGATGAAAAAATGAATAAAATAAAAATCGAAAAACCACTGATCAAACCGACTGATAATGGTTTGGATAATCACTGGAAGAATTTTATTGACGTGGTGCGTTCAAGAAAAATGGAAGACCTGCATTGCTCTATTGAGGCCGGTGCGCATGTGGCAACCGTTGCCCAACTCGGGAATATCAGTTATCGCAGCGGCAAAAAACTTATATGGGATACAGATAAATTCACTGATGAATCAATCAATAAGGAGTATCTGATGAAGGAATATCATAATGGATATGCGCTTCCGAAGCTTAACGCCTAACGCGTAACGCGTAACGCTTATCGCTTAACGCCTAGCGCTTAACGTGTTGGGCATAAGGCTTAACACGTGAGTTTAATCCTGAACGCCGGACGTTGAATGCTTAACACTTACATTTAACACTAATGCGTTACGCGTTACGCGTTAGGCGTTAAGCTTGTAAGGCACAATCTTTGACTATACCTTATAAATTAACAGTTTATGAGGAAAAAGTTATTGATCGTTGCCGTCTCGACGCTTCTGTGCGCGTCGCATTTATTTTCACAAACCTATCCTGGTTATAGAACAGGAAACTATACAGGTGTTAACGGAGTTTTTTTTAATCCCGCAAATATTGCAGACAACCGGTTTAAATGGGATATAAATATTATCGCAGTAAACGGGTTTGTCGGGACAGACCAGGGCGGTCTGAAATTCAGTGACATTAGCAATTCTTTCAATGCAAATGATTTAAAAACAAATTTATTAAAAGGGCATTCACAATTAAACAGCCTGGATTATGTAGATATTCTCGGGCCCGGGTTTATGTTGTCACTAAGTCCGAAAACATCCATTGCATTCACGACCCGGTCAAGGGTTTTTGCAAATGTGAAGGACGTCAATGGCGATCTGGCCAGTGCGATCATTGATCCGGATAATTCCGGCATTACCACACCCATAGCCCTGAACGGCGGCAGATCGATTACGCATGCCACCGGATGGACCGAAATTGGTGGATCAATAGGACAGGTACTTACAGCTAAAGGCAGCCATCATTTTTTTAAAGCAGGAGTAACCCTAAAATATATTGCGGGAACAGCAGACTCTTATCTGACTACCGATGGTCTGACCGGTTCATTGGAAAATCTTGGAGGTAGTGCAAATATTGTAGGGCCTGCCGCAGGTTACTTATCTATCAATGCGACTGATGCAAATTTCAGTGATTATAAAATTAACGATATTTTTAAATTCAGTGGCCATGGCTTTGGCGGTGATGTCGGATTTGTATATGAATACAGACCGAATCTTGATTATTCCATGTATACAAATGACCGCTGGGCCAATAAGTATAAAATAAAAGTGGGTGTTTCATTATTGGATGTCGGTACTATTAAATTTAATCAGGCCAGCAATCAGGCTGGAAATTATATTATGGATATACCTGCGGGAGGAAATTTTAATTTGGACCAGTTCTCCGGTAAATCTATCAATCAATTTGTGCCAGTCTTAAATGCTGCGCCTGAATTTGTTAAAGGCACACCGCAGGCAAGTGCTTATAATGTAAATCTGCCAACTACCCTACAGGCGAATATTGATTATTTATTTGCTGGCAAATGGGCAGTTAATTTATCCGGCCAGTTTAATACGAATAAAGCGATCAATTACAATCTCTATTATTATAACTCATATAGTGTAACGCCGCGCTGGGAAAACTCATTGGTCAGTATTGAACTTCCATTGAATTACAATGAACTTACACAATTCAATGCTGGTCTGGCGATTCGCATTGGGCCATTTTTCATAGGATCCGGAACGGTGATATCAGCGCTCTTCCATGATACAAAACAAGCTGATTTACATGTCGGGTTACATTGGGGCATGCAGTTCAAGAAAAAAATAAGACCAGATACCGATAAAGACGGTGTCTACGACGACGTGGATAAATGCCCGACAGTTTTTGGTTATGCGAGATATGAAGGTTGCCCGATACCTGACACTGACGGAGATGGCATCAATGATGAAGAGGATTCCTGTAAAACTGTCCCGGGCGTCGCAAGATATCACGGTTGTCCGATTCCGGATACCGATAAGGATGGTGTAAATGATGAAGAGGATTCCTGTATCAATGTTCCCGGTTTACCGCAATTCCATGGTTGTCCGGATACCGACGGAGACGGAATTCCTGATCCCCAGGATAAATGTCCGACCGTTCCGGGCGTAGCCAAGTATCAGGGTTGTCCTGTTCCGGATACCGATGGAGACGGAATACCGGATGATGTGGATGCCTGTCCGAATCAACCGGGTCCGGCTTCTACGCATGGTTGTCCGCTTGAAAAAATCGTCGTGCAGATTACTGCGGTGGTACGGGCCACAGGATCCCGTAAGTCTCAGGGATATCAGACAGGCAGGATGTACAGGTATAGTTACGGCTCTTCATCATTTGCCCAATGGCGCCATCTGGACTACAGCCGAAATAGAAAAAAGAAAATCCGTGGTGGAAGAAGCCGGGATGAAATGGGTAGTCGTGGAGAGCCTTCCGGTAAACGAATCGATCAAAACAAAAACAGGAGATTTCATTGAACACATTGAAAATTATAAAACAAGTTTGCGTAACCTCGCGGCTGCCGGAATAAATATTATCACTTACAATTTTATGCCTGTGCTGGATTGGACGCGTACCGACCTGGCGTTCCCGCAACCCGACGGTTCACTCGCCCTGCGTTTTGAAAGAGCCGCATTCATAGCATTTGATTTGTTTATACTGAATCGACCCGGCGCACAGAATGATTATGAAACCGATGAGTGTGCAAAAGCAAAACAACGATTTGAGAACATGACGGAAGAAGAAAAAAATATTCTTCAAAAAAATATCATTGCTGGATTACCCGGCAGTGAAGAAAGTTTTACACTCGTCCAGTTTCAACAGGTCCTGAATCATTATAAGCATATCGATGCAAAAAAACTACGTAAAAACCTCATAGATTTTTTGAAAGCGGTCGTTCCGATTGCAGAAGAAGCAGGTTTGAAAATGGCCATTCATCCCGATGATCCGCCCTACCCCCTGCTCGGTTTACCACGCATTCTTAGTACAGCTGAAGATGTGGAATTATTGATTAAAGAAATACCATCCGAAACGAATGGCCTCTGTTTTTGCACAGGATCATTTGGTGTCCGTGCAGATAATGATCTGCCTGCCATGATTCGTCGTTTTTCCAACCGCATACATTTTCTGCACCTTCGCAGTACAAAACGAAATGATGGCGGAGATTTTTATGAAGAAAATCATCTGGAAGGCGATGTCGACATGTATGAAGTGACAAAAGAAATCATACACATGATGAATCAAAGAAAAATGTCGATTCCCATGAGGCCCGATCACGGCCACCAGATGCTCGACGATCTGAATAAGAAAACAAATCCCGGATACTCTGCCATCGGCAGACTTCGCGGACTGGCAGAACTAAGGGGATTAGAACTGGGAGTCCTAAGCACAACGCGTAACGCGTAACGCTTTTTGGCCTTGGCCTTAATGCCTTAGCCTTTGGCACTCAGACTTTCTATAAGGGCAAGCAATACTCCGTTCGTCCAGCCAAAACCATCCTGGCCCGCATACTCTCCTCCTCCTGCTTCGAGTTGTGTATCCACCACGTTATATTTTTCCATGAGCTTCCCGGTGCGTTTGAATACATCTGCATTCAACTGAATCCATCTTTTAGCAATCGTTTTCGCAAGATCAGTTTGTCCGTAATTGGCCAATCCCGTGATCACCATCCATTGTAATGGCGCCCATCCATTGGGAGCATCCCACTGCTGACCGGTCGTTTCCAATGTAGTGACCAGTCCGCCCGGATAAAGAAATTTTTCCCGTATAACAGTGCCAACCCGCGCGGCGTCTCGTTGATTTGACATTTTTACAAACAAAGGAAGCACGCCTGCCAGTGTCAATGATTGCTTTTGAATATTTTGCCGGATATCAAAATCAAAATAAAAGCCCTGCTTTTCATTCCAAAAATATCTTTGAATGGCGTCCTTTCTTTTCAACGCATGTGACTGATATTTCGCGGACAGATCTTTATTTCCATTTAATTCATATGCTTCGGCAATGGTTTGCTCCAGGTGAAACAAGAGGCAGTTCAAATCAACCGGAACAATATCAGTAGTATAAATGCTCTCAAAGGAATGGGGAGTCTGGAACCAGCGAGATGAATAGTCCCAGCCGGACTCAGCCCCCGCTCTTAAATGTCGGTATAACACAGCAGGTTTCTGTTCGGATCGATGGGAAAGCTCCACATCTTCCCGCAATGATTCCGGTCTGGGGGTTTCATTTTCATCCCAATAACGGTTCAGTACTTCACCGCCAAACATATATACCGTATGATATAAGGATGCAATTGTTTCACTCAATTGATCGGCACCCTTCATCCAGAAATCATGCTCCCTTACCAGTTGAGGTAAAAAAGATATGAGTATCTGGCTGCTTTTTACACTAGCCAGCAACTGCACCATATGAGAAAAAAAAGGAGGCTGAGAACGTCCGATAAAATATTTCCGGTTACCATTAGGGATGTATCCGAACCGGTTAATCAGGACCGAAAAATTGTTCACCATATTTTCGATCATATCGATTCTGCCCGATACTTTTAATCCAAGCATGGTGAAATAGCTGTCCCAATAATAAATCTCACCAAATCTTCCGCCGGGAACGATATACGGATACGGAAGCGGGATGAGCGATCCGCCTTCTTTGTCCGGCTGCCGGGTAAGATAGGCCCATAGTGTTTCGATATTTTCTTCCAGTGTTTTATTTGCATCGCTGGAATATCCCCGTGAAACCGGAATAGGTAATGCAAAATGATCGGAAACAAATTTTCTCAGATCAAATCCGGGCTGGTTTTTCTCCTGCAGATATTTTTCATTGATCGCCTGATCGTCATACGCCGGTATACAATCCAGGAAGGTTTTCCCGTCAGGGAAAATTCTTTGCATCTGTACGTCCCATAGTAAAGCCGGGATATGCGATATTTTTTCCATTTCCACGATAAGAAATTTCAGGTTTTAATGTCCCGCAGACGAAAATTCAATTTTGGTTTCCGATTTCTTCTGCATTCTGGAGAATAATAAAATACAAATGAATAAAATAACCATCGGAACCAGTGAAAAGTAAAATGCCTTCTGTCCGCCAATATTTTTAAACAGGTAACCTACCAGTCTTGAACCGAGTGTACCACCAACAGCTGAAAAGAAAACCAGCAGAGAAGCCATCGGGCTATGATATATTTTTTCTGTTGAACTCAATACAAAGGAATTGACCAGTGGATAAATGGGCGCAAGGAAAAAGCCGATCAGTGGAAAAACATAGGCAATGACGGGGACATCGCCCAAAGAATGAATATTTCTTTGGGGCAGATTCTGTGTTTGGGGAAGAACAAATAATACCATTAAAGCAGCGCCCGTCAAACAGGAACAGAGCAGTATAATCCATGATATTTTTTTTACCAACAGGGCGCATATATACCGTCCCAGTGCAATCGACAACATAAGGATGACGGCCATGGTCACGCTGAGCTTCTCAGGCAGAAGCAGTACTTTTTGATTGAATGTGGGAAGCCAGCTCATAATGCCCTGTTCGGTCATCACATACATAAAAGCTGCTATGGCAAATACCAGTACAAGAGGTCTCTTCAACAGCTTTATCATTTCAATAAAATCGTCTTTTATATTTGAGCCGGGAATCTGGTACTGGATGTTAAATTTCGAAAATAACAGGATGAAGAAGGAAACGGCTATCAGCGCGGCGAGCACCAGGTAAATAGTCAGCCATGCATTGGGATCGGTATCGCTGTAAAACAAGGGGAAGACTATGAACCCGGAGGCAATCCCGATCATAAAAAAACTTTCGACAGAGCTCAACACACTTTTATGTTCTTTCTCATTGTTCGTGATCAGCCCGATCATCGAATAGACGGATACTTTGATTACTGCAAAGGATATTCCTACGCAGGCAAAAAGGATCCGCACCGAAGTAAATGAGTTACCCCAATACATACCCAGACATCCGACGAATACAAGCGCCAGCGCCATTAACATCCCCTTCTTATAACCGATCCTCGGCAGGAAAGAACCGATCAGAAATGAAACAAAGGCGATGGAAAGATCTTTAAATGCTTCCAGGGAGCTCGCCGTTACCTCATCTACATGATACCGGTTTTGGGATTTTTGAATCAGAATCCCCACACTGTTCAGCAAAATGGCAAAAACAAAATAGTTGAGGAATAAAGAGAATTTGATTTTAAAATTCGACATGGACAATCGTTTAGTTGTAAACAGGCGCCGGGAGCGACCTTCAGATGCTAAATAAAGCTATAACTTTTACATCGGTTATACCTTGAAAAATATCTTTTTACGATAAAGAAAATACAAAAGTCCGGCTTCCAGGGCAAATACTACAAGCGACCCCATGATGGCTGCCGGAATGGACGGCATAAATATAATTCCAAACAATCCATTCGTAATGCTGAGAATATATCCTGTAAACCAGCGGTCTCCCACAATCTCAAAGAACAGATAAATAAAAATGGAGTTGAGTGCGAACAAATTGAAAAATAAGAGGCTTGTTTTGTGATTCCTTATATCAACCCACCAAAAACAAATGGCCAAAAATAACACGCAGAAACCACCCGAGGCCAATACAAATGAACTCGTTGCAATTCGCTTAATGATGGGCGTTATATGACTGCGGTCAAGACCAAAACCAAGAATTAGTAAAACGAGACCGCTGATCAGCAACCATTTCATTTTTTCCCTGGAAGTCCGGTTGCTCATGAGTAATTTGCCCGCAAGCACTCCCCAAATGGTATGACAGGAAGTGGAAATACAATTGATCGCGACCCATCCGCCCGGATTGATTTTATGCATTAAAATCAGATCGATATAATTTCCAAAATTATGCTGATCTGTAAATGGCTGATCGAAACCGGGAATATGGGTAAACCGATACAGCAACTCCGGTATCAAAAGACAAAGGCCGCTAACCGCCAGCTGAGCAGCTACCGGCCAGTCCATGATCAGAAAAGCAACCAGGGTGGTAAAGGATAGTTGCGTCAGCACATCCCAGAGCTCGAAAGAGAGGCCGTTTTTCCGCACGGCATAATCCAGTACACCCCAGAAAAATAACCAGCCACACCTTTTCAGGATCCTGATAAAACGCTGGTTCCATGTCAGGGATAATTTCTGTTTGCCGATCGAAAAAGCCATGGCAACGCCCGCCACAAACATGAACGTGGGCTGGATCAGATCCCAGAAATGAAGTCCGTGCCAGGGATGATGAAAAAACTGATTAAGTATATGAGCACCCCAGGTTCCTTCAAATACCGGCACGAGATGTTCAAAGAGCAGAGTGCTTTCCAGTGTAAGCAAAACCATTGTTAATCCACGAAGAAAATCGAGCGAGGCCAGGCGGGCGCTAGGGGTTACATTCACATTCATAATCCGCTGATTGCTTTTTCAGATGGTTGAAGCATGTTATGGCCCATCTAATATAATTAAATAAAAATAGTTTCACGTAACGATCATGAGCAGCACTGATTAAGTTTGCATGATATGACTGATCCCGTTTTATCCATGTATGGTTTAGACCGAAACAAATGTTCTGTCATAGCATTTGGAAACGGTCTGATCAACCATACATGGAAGATTACCTGCGAAAACAAGGATTTCCTCTTACAAAAAATAAATCAGCAGGTATTCAAAACGCCGGAAGATATTATGGAAAACCTCCGGCTCCTTGCTGAATACTTTACACATTATTATCCGGACTATTTATTCGTTGCGCCCCTTCAAACGGTTCAGGGCTTGAATTTTACAAAGCAGGATAATGACTACTACAGACTGTTCCCGTTTATCAAAAACGCCCGCTCGGTGGATACGGTAACAGATCCAGGGCTGGCTTTTGAGGCATCCCGACAGTTTGGCGAATTCACCGGACTACTGTCCACGTTTGATCCGCATCTCCTGCAAATAACGCTGCCGGATTTTCATAATCTGGCATTAAGATTCCGGCAATTTGAAGATGCATTAGTGAATGGAAATAAAAAAAGAATGACACAAGCGGCTGACGGCATTCGTTTTTTAAAAGATCAGCAGGCGATTGTGGAAGAATTTGAAAAAATAAAGACGCACCCTGATTGTAAACTCCGGGTCGTTCATCACGATGCTAAAATAAATAATGTTTTATTTGACAGTAGAAATAACCGCGGACTATGCATCATTGACCTCGACACCGTAATGCCCGGTTATTATATCAGCGATGTGGGTGATATGCTCCGTACTTATCTATGTCCGGTCAGTGAAGATGAACCGGACTTTTCAAAAATGAAGATCAGAGAAGAATATTTCCTTGAGATCGCAAAAGGTTATTTCAGCGAAATGAAGCAAAGGCTTAGTGAAACAGAAAAGCTATATTTTGTCTATGCGGGCAAATTTGCGATTTACATGCAGGCCCTGAGATTTCTGACAGATTATATCAGTAATGATATATATTATAGCATTAGATATGAAGAACATAATCTGGTCCGTGCGAATAATCAGATCATGTTACTGAAAAAATATATGGAAAAAGAGAAAATATTATATGATATCCTGATTTCCTGTATACATGCTGCCTGATCCTTCATACTTCGTTCTTTCTCAGCGATTTTAAGGTAATATACCCTTCTCACACATAGTCCGGAGGCCTATTTGAAAACTGGTTATTTTAAGAACCAATTCATTAATTTTACTATCGGAATTAAGTTTATTATATGCTGGTCAAACCGCTTCCAAATAAAATTCCACATTATAAAATTTTGGATAACGGGATTTTCCCCAATTCAGCATTACCCGTATTATTATACAAAGCCCCTTTTCAACTTTCCAACGATCATTCGCCGGTTTTAATGGAAAAAGTTTTTAAAGAAAACGACTGGTCTAATTCCTGGCGGAATGGAATTTATACATACAACCACTATCACAGCATTACCCATGAAGTACTGGGAGTTTATTCGGGGGACTGTCATATTTTACTGGGAGGACATAGTGGAATCCAGATTCTTATTGAGAAAGGAGATGTTCTCATCATCCCCGCCGGTGTGGCCCATAAAAACATTGGATGTTCCATCGATTTCAAATGCATTGGGGCTTATCCCAATGGAAAAGATTTTGATATTAACCTGGGCAAATCCGGAGAAAGACCGGGAACAGACAAAAATATCAAAAGGGTACCGGTACCTAAAAAGGACCCGATCTATGGCAAGGAGGGTTTCCTGCTGGAATTTTGGGATTACTGATTCCAGTCTGAAAACGTCAATGTCGATATGGAATGCGGCAGGCTTTCCATTTTTGCTGCGCTTCCATTAATCCAAAGAAGATAAGAAATTGTTTTTACGGTCTGGTTCATGACGACAACGGAAATTTTTCCGTCAGTATTCTGAAACGCGGTTGTCTGTAAATCATCCCGGTTGGATGTACTGACAATTCTCCTGGCGCCGGGCCGGATGAATTTCGAAAAATGCCCGATATAATAAAACGAGTTTGTAAAAATCAATTCTCCTTTCTTTGAGTCGGTATGTACAGGTGCGAAGCAAAAATTACCCACATGATTCGGACCTCCCTGTTCATCCAGTAAAATATTCCAATCCGTCCAGGCCACTGTTCCGTCATTGAAATCATTGATCATCGAATGACCGTAGGTTTCACCCAAATACCACATCTTCAATTTTGACGCATCAAACCGGTCAACGCAACCTTCTGTGAATATCAGGTTCTTGTCGGGAAAAGTTTCATTTACCATTTTTACATTATTGAATAACATCGAACTCCCGGTCCAGGTTTCATACCAGTGAAATCCGATGCCCCACACATATTTCGCAGCTTCCGGATCATTCAGAACCGTACTGGCTGTCTGGTAAACAAAATCGCGGTTATGGTCCCAGGCAATCAGCTTCTTTTCTGCCAGGCCCTGGGCTTTCAGCGTAGGACCCAGATATTCTTTTATGAAATCCCTTTCTTCCTCCGCCGTGTAATTGCAGGACTCCCAGGTTTGTTTTGCAAGGGGTTCATTCTGCAATGTCAATCCCCAAACGGGAATGCCCTCTTTCTCATATGCTTTGATGAACTGCACATAATAATTAGCCCAGGATTGTCTGAAAGCGGGCAATAATTTTCCGCCGTGGAGCATATCATGATTATCCTTCATCCATGCCGGCGGGCTCCAGGGACTTACATATAACGTGAGTCGGCCTCCCGCAGCTGCTATAACCTGGTGAATAAATGGAATGCGGTATTTTCTGTCGTGATCGATATTGAAAGATTTCAGGTCCTTGTCTTCATCAGAAACATAGGTATAACTTCCGCTGGAAAAATCGCAACTGTGAATATTTGTTCTGCCTAAAGTGTATCCGATTCCATTCACCGTGTCATAATAGGCAGTCAGCAATTGTTTTTGAACGGGTGCCGGAAGTTTGGCAAATGTTTCCGCAGAGGCGTCCGTCAGTGCGCCGCCAATTCCCAGTAAAGTTTGAAAATGATGGGTAGGATCCACAATAATACAAACCTGGGTTTCCGGAGGTTGTCCCACCCGGTAAAATTTTGCACTGTCAGAGGTTTTTGTTAGCCGGAGGCTGGTATTCTCGGCCGTTGTGTACACTGTCACCGGGCCACTCTGAGCAAAAAGAGATTGAAGAATTCCGGAAAATATAAAAAATAGCAGGAATCTTTTCATGTATGGCTGCATTTAAAGTTAATATTCCTTCAAATATAAAGCTTATCAGATTTGATATTCAATTTTTCAGACTCATGGTTTGACCGGTATTCCGGCATGGCACGAGTATTGAATAATCTCTACGGAGTTATTCTTTAATCCTTCAATTCATAAACAATGGGAAATCTACTTTACGTGATTGCAGTTGTTCTGGTTGTTATTTGGGCAATAGGCTTTTTCGGATATGCCGCGGGTGGCATCATTCATGTTTTACTTGTTATTGCGCTGGTTCTTTTCCTGCTGAAATTTATACGCAGGGAGGCCTGATTTTTTGGAGTCTCAGACTTTGTCCAGCCTGAGATTCCTTAAATATTTTTCATTAACGGCTGCGCTTTGCAACGCTGTTTCGTGATACAACCTGGATTGTTCTACAAAAAAGTATTTCATGCCGTTTGATAAAGCGGTTGATAAAAGTTTTCTGTAATCAATTATTCCGTCTCCCAGGTCACAGGCTGACTCTTCGTTGCTGCCGGCCGGTAGTCTGACCTTCATTACATCACGCATATGACAAAGCCTGAAACGGGGCTTGTATTTTTTTATATAATACTCCGGGTCCAATCCCTCCGTTACCGTATAATAAATATCCATCTGATAGTCCACCAGATCCGGGTCGGTATGATCGAGTAATACATCAATAGGTAATTGGCCATCCACCTTTTTATATGGATAATCATGGGGATGATAAGCAAAACGTAATCCATGATTTTTACAGATGGCGCCATATCCATTAAATTCATCTGCAATTTTTTTAAAATCATCGATTGATTTCTGTGGCCCCTTCCAGGGATAGATCAAATACTTCATCCCGATTTCCGCCGAAAGCGCCGCTGTTTTTTCATACCCTTCGTTATTGCCATCATAATGACTTGAAATAAGCGCCAGGCCATTGTCTTTTGCCAGGCTGCTGAACTCCTTATTGGTTTTACCCCAGAATATTCCGTCATCTCCGCCAAAGCTTTCAATCTGGGCATATCCCATCTGGCCCAGTTTTTTGAGCGTGCCCGCGGGATCCTTTTTCATATCATCCCTGACCATATATAATTGTATCCCAATTGCAGGCAGAGTAAGGGAATCAAAACCCAATGCCAGGTTCCCCTTTACAAATGGAATGGATAATGCAAAGAATCCTGTGTTTTTAATAAACGATCTTCTGTTCCCCATAATTAACAATTGACAATTAACAATTCACAATTCAACAAGGTGTTTGTAGTTGGCTCTCACCGTTTCCAGCACTTCATCCATTCTTCCACCTAAGATTAATTTGCTCATGGAAAGCGCATATCCCTTTACCTGTTCCCACTCAATCCTGGGCGGCATGGCCAGTGATGCCGGATTGGTCATAATATTCAGCAACACGGGCCCGCTTTCGCTGAAAGCTTCCTGCAGCGCTTCTCTTATGCCGGACGGTTCATGAATCGTAAGGCCCTTAAAACCCATGGCCTCGGCAACCAATGCAAAATCAGGATTCACCATATCTGTTTCATTATCCGGAAGACCCTGTACCTGCATTTCCAGTTTGACCATTCCCAATGCGCGGTTATTGAATACGATGATTTTTACCGGCAGATTATACTGTCTGATCGTTGCAAGATCTCCCAGCAACATCGACAATCCGCCATCGCCACACATAGCTATCACCTGTCGTTCCGGATGACTGAAAGCCGCGCCAATAGCCATCGGCATGGCATTCGCCATGGATCCGTGATTAAATGATCCAAGAATCTTTCTTTTTCCGGTTGAATGTATATAGCGGGCACCCCAGACACAGCACATACCGGTATCCACCGTGAAAATGGCATCCTCGTTCGCGAGATCATTGATCGTAGAGGCTACAAATTCCGGACTGATTTTATCTGCTGATCCTTCATCCTTCACATATATACGCAAGTGTTCTTTTACTTTTTCATATAAATCCAACTGGGCTCTTAGAAAACTGTCGTCCGTTTTTTCTTTTAATAATGGGATCAGGGCCTGAAGAGTATCCGCGACTCTTCCACATAATCCCATTTCCAGTTTTGCCCTGCGCCCAAGTCTTTCGGCCCTCTCATCGATCTGGATGATTTTATTTTTTACAGGCATGAAGGGTTCATACGGAAAATCCGTTCCCAGTAACAAAACAATATCAGATTCATGCATACTGTGATAAGCAGATGGTAAACCGAGTAAGCCCGTCATCCCTACTTCAAAAGGATTATCATACTGTATACCCATTTTACCGCGGAAAGTATAACCTACAGGCGCCTTGAGTAAGGAGGCCAATTCAATAATTTCGTCGTGGGCTTCAACCGCTCCGATTCCACAATAGATGGATACTTTAGAACCCTTGTTCAGCAGATCGGCTAATCGGACCATATCTTCATCGGCTGGCCTCAATAAGACGCGGTTCCTGTAATTCGACATCGCAGTCGGACTTTCTTCCGCTGGCATGGCGGAAAGATCGCCGGGCAAACCGAATACGGCAACACCCTTTTTGTGGATGGCATGCTGAATAGCGGTTTGTAACATACGTGCTGCCTGCTTGGGCGTACTGGCTACCTGATTATAACAACTGCAATCGTCGAACAGACGAATCGTATTAGTCTCCTGAAAATATTCTGTTCCAAATTCATGTGTATTGATGGTTGACGCAATGGCAATCAACGGAACACCCGTACGATGTGCATCATAAAGACCATTGATCAGGTGAACATGTCCCGGACCGCAACTTCCCGCACAGCAGGCCAGTCCGTCCAGTTCTGCTTCAGCAGCTGCCGCGAAGGCACCCGCTTCCTCATGCCTGACATGCACCCATTTGATTTTACCGTTCCTTCGTACAGCATCGTTCAATTCATTTAAACTGTCACCGGTTACTGCGTAAATACGTTTTACATGATTAGCCACCAGCATGTCCACTACCTGATCAGCCACTTTCTTGCTCATTGTTTTTTTTTGAAATGAAAAATCAATGTTCTGTTTCGGATCATCTAATGTAGACAAAAATGAAATAGGACCTATGCGAAGTATCGGTTTACGAAATTTCAGCGAATAAATACCAGAGTGTGTACAGAACCTCTGCTTTATTTATTTTAAAAACCGTTTCTTATAAAAGCCGAACATTCTGAGTAAGATTTGAGAAACAATCTGTTATGCGTTTTTAATGCAGGAAAATATACCTGAAGAAAACCAGTTGAAAATTTCCGGGAAAGCTGCGAATTACCGACAAAGCTGATTTTTCATATAAATTTCCATCAGAATGACCTTAAGATTCTAAAACATCTTTAAAAGAGTTCTAAAAGGTTTCTAAAAGAGTTCCGCAACAACTCTAAAACAACTTTAAACGGATTCTAAAAGAAACCTGCAACAAACCAGCTGTACATACAGAAAATTTCCTGACTCCGTATAAAATGCAATTAAAACTTTCAGTAACAAGTAATTATGCGTCTATAATTCTTTGAAATAATCAAAGGATAAAAAAATATTTTACAGAGCCTCTGTACACACTCTGCTATTTCGAAAAAAAGCAATAGCATATTTGTACGGACGGAAAGGTTACCGGATTCGCAAGGAAAATTTGTCGGCGCTTTCAATAGACAGATCTTTTTGCGGAGGCAATGCAAACGCTTTCCTGTCAGGAACGAAACAATTTTTATTAACATTTTTAGCCTTATGAAATGGGAACAATTGAAAAAGGCTATCTGGGTGGCTTTAAAGGCACCCTGGGAACGGCCGTCGGCAGTAAATGGAAGAATAAGTCTGTGATCAAAAGCAGGCCTCCACGAAAGCGGACAACACCGTCTACGGCGTTGCAATTGCAGCAACAGGCAAGGTTTGCCCTGCTCATTGAATTTTTGAAACCGATTAGAACGTTGTTAAATCTGACATTAAAAAAACCTGCAGGCGGGGATATGTCGGGTCACAACATGGCATTTTCCATCAATAAGGATGCTATCACCGGACTGTACCCGGCGTTCAGCATTGATTATTCGAAAGTGCTATTAAGTCAGGGAAGTCTCGAAAACGTGGATGAGCCAACATCTGCATCATCCGCAGCCGGCAAGTTGGTTTTCACCTGGACTGAAAACAGTGATGGCGAAAATACACTGATCTCCGATACAGCATTCGTTGCTGCTTATTGCGAGGATAAAAAACGCTGGGTTCAAAAGCAGCAGATTGCCACGCGGAATGCAGCAACCTGCTCGCTGGATGTTCCGGCATTCAGTGGAAAACCGGTACAAACCTATATCGGGTTTATGTCTGCCGACCGAAGAAAAATTTCCGACAGCGTTTATACGGGTGTCGTGAATATTCTATGATGGGATGTTGTTCGTTTATAAATGGGAGTCGCCGACGGGCGACTCCTATTAATAGTTTATCGAATGTTGACGTAAAGTGTGATTCTTAGCTTCTCAACATTTTTTTAATGATGGAAATTTGTCCCAAATGATAATTTGCATGTTCAACAGTACCTTCCAGGTTCCTGAAATAACTGCCATACTTTCCATCCAGAAAATTTTCATCTAATTTGTCATCGTCTAAATTCTCAATGAATTGTGCAAATTGTTCTGCGTCTGAAAACACCTTGTTCAATAGTGTTTGCCAATCCTGTTCTGACTTAATTGAAGGATGACTATAGCTGTCCTGGTCGTGTGCATTTAACGCCGCCCCTTGTAATACCCTGAGCACAGCGTCAATATAATAATTAATATGGAAGACAAGCGCGGCTATAGTATTTAAAGATCTATATTTTGTCGTTGCTTCTTGCCAGTCCACGCCGTCTATTGTCTGCTTTAAATTTACTCCTGTGTAGTTTCCGCCAAAATGGAGATCCCTTACGTGTTTTGCAATTTGTTTTGTAATGGCCATCTGAACTTTTTTAATTTCGGTTTGCCGAAAATATAAAAAGTGGCTTATATACGATACTAACCAGGCAGGTTTAAGTCACCCTGAGAATCGTCATTATAATTTATGTGAGATTTTATTAGTCAAAGAAAAGTGGACTGTACTGGGTTCGAACCAGTGACCTCTGCTCTGTCAAAGCAGCGCTCTGAACCAACTGAGCTAACAGTCCGGCGAAGCGCAAAATTAAGACAATCATCAGGATTTATTATCCGGATTTTCTTTTGCTTTCGACTGCTCGATTTCGTATTCCAGCTCCGCGTCGATATTCTGTTCCTCCACTTTTTTCTCTTTTTCCATCAGCTCTTCATGATGCGCCTGCAGATAAGCAAGCTGCTTTTTACCATATGAAAACCGGGTAAACAGAACAAATAAAACCGGTACGATGAATATGGAGATGCTGGTCGATGCGATCATTCCACCTAACACCGTAAAGCCAATCGTATTGCGTGCTACGGCCCCTGCGCCGGTTGCCAAAACCAGCGGCATGACCCCCAGTATAAATGCCATCGAAGTCATAATAATCGGACGCAATCGCAACCCCACGGCCTCCAGCGTAGATTGAATCAGTTCCTCTCCCCTGTCCACACGTACTTTGGCATACTCAACAATCAGGATCGCATTCTTGGCTGACAATCCGATCAGCGTGATTAACCCGATCTGCGCATATACATTATTGGTAAGCGGTGGAACACAGGTCAACGCGAGTATTGCACCGAATGCGCTGATCGGCACGGCCAGCATTACAGAAAACGGAACGGACCAGCTTTCATATAACGCAGCCAGGAACAGAAATACAAAACTGATGGAGAATATGAATATATATATCGTTTTGGATCCGGCCTTGATTTCTTCGTAGCTCAATCCGGAAAATTCATAAGTGTACCCCTGAGGTAATACTTTGGCGGCCGTTTGTTTTAATGCTTCGATGCCTTCTCCGGTGCTGTATCCCTGCGGTGTGGACCCATCCACTTCCGCTGATCTGAAGATATTGAAATGCGTAATCAGCGGAGCCGTTTCGATCCGCTGGTAGGAAACCAGGGTGCTCAATGGCAGCATCTGTCCCGCCTGGTTTCTTACATAATATTTGTTGATATTGGAGATCAGCGCACGAAAGGCAGTGTCCGCCTGTACGACCACATGATAGGTACGGTTATATAATGTAAAATTATTTACGAACAGGCTTCCCATATAGGCCTGCATCGTATTGAAGACATCCGAAATATTCACGCCAAGTTTTTCACACATCTCGCGGTCAACGGTCAGATTATAACTCGGTGTATGTGCTCCGTAATAACTAAAGGCGGTAGATATTGCGGGATTTTTATGGGCCTCCGCTACAAATTTTTTGACTACATTCTCGAATGCGTGAATGTCATCACTGGTATTCCCCTGCTGGATCTGCATGCTGAAGCCGGCTGCCTGCCCAATGCCCGGAATGGGTGGAGGCGGGATGACTACCACATTGGCATTTTTTATTCCCGCGGCAACGACCCGCTGCTTGATCACATTGATGATACCCGGAATTTTTTCTCCTGCTTCTTTGCGCACGTCCCAGGGTTTGAGAGTACAGAATATCGTACCGTTATTGGAATTGGCTCCGCCGTTTAATATATTGAATCCGGAAAAAGCAGCATAATGCGTCACACCCGGTGTTGATCCCACCACCTTCATCAATTTAGTCATCAGTTCCACAGACTGTGTAGTGGACGAGGCTTCCGGCAGCTGGTAGGTAACAAATAATCGTCCCCCGTCTTCCGGCGGAATAAAGCCGGATGGTTTTGTTTTAAATAAATACCAGGTTCCGGCACAAATACAAAGCAATAAAATCACGATATACCTTGAACCCTTAATACCTTTTCTGACGCCGTTCACATATTTGTTTGTCACACGTTCGAACCAGCTGTTATAACGGAAGAATAATTTATTCACACCCTTTGCATCTTTTGTAATACGTGTGGGCCTTAACAACAAAGTACAAAGTGCGGGTGTGAGTGATAATGCAACGAAGGAAGAAAGTATAACAGAGATGGCAATCGTAATGGCAAATTGCTGATAAAGTCTTCCGACAATGCCCGGTATAAACCCAACCGGAACAAAAACAGCCGCCAGGATCAGCGCAATCGCCACCACAGGCGCAGATATATCTTTCATGGCCCGGTATGTGGCTTCTTTGGCGGACATGTGCTGTTCGTCAATATAATGCTGAACGGCTTCCACCACAATGATCGCATCGTCCACTACGATACCGATGGCCAGTACAAATCCAAACATCGTGAGTGTATTGATCGTAAATCCGAGTGGAATAAAAAAGCAGAATGTACCAAGAATAGATACCGGAATGGCTAATACAGGTATAATCGTGGAGCGCCAGTTCTGTAAAAAAAGAAACACCACAAATCCCACCAGTGCCAGCGCCTGCAGCAGGGTCTTGACTACTTCCTTCATCGAAACTTTTATAATAGTTACCGCTTCGAACGGCACGGCGTAATCCACGTCTGCCGGAAATGATTTCTTTAATTGTTCCAGAACAGCGTATACATTGTTGGCCGTCTCCAGCGCATTACTTCCGGGTGCCTGAAAGATCTGCAGGTAAGATGCTCGTTTCCCGTCTACAAAAGAATTGGCGGAGAAAGTAAATTTTCCCAGTTCAACACGGGCGACATCTTTTAAATAAATCATCTGTCCGGTAGCCGGCATGGTTTTGACAACCACATTATTAAATTCGGTGGCTTTATTCAGGCGGCTGTTGACGAGGATGGTATATTCATTGGTTTGGCTGTTGTCCTGCGGCGGAGCGCCCGCAGAGCCCGCAGCCACCTGTACATTCTGTGCATTGAGCGCAGCGATCACATCACTGGGCATCAGTCCATAGGAAGCCATTTTATCCGGGTTCATCCATACGCGCATGCTGAAATTGTCGGCGCGCGCGCTCACATCACCCACACCGGGAACCCTGAGCATGGCGTCTTCGATAAATATATTTGTATAATTATCAAGGAAAGTAATATCGTGCGTACCCCGCGGTGAATATACCGCCACCAGCATCAGTTGGGTCGTGTTGCTGGCGCGAACGGTCAATCCCAGTTTACTCACAACTGCCGGAAGTAATGGTGCGGCAATACCGACACGATTCTGAACATTCAACGCGGCAATATGAACATTTGTACCCACCTCAAACGTTACACGGATATTCACGCCTCCGGTATTGGTATTGGTACTTTGCATAAACTCCATGCCGGGTGTACCGTTAACCTGTTCTTCAATAGGAATCGCAACGGTTTGCTCAACCGTCTGGGCATCCGCGCCGGTGTATGACCCGTTGATGCCGACGGAGGGCGGCGTGATGCGCGGGTACTGATCGATCGCAAGATTATTAATACTGATGATACCTGAAATGATCAATACCAGCGAAACGACGATCGCAGTAACAGGTCTTTTGATAAATGTATTGGCAATCATGCCTGCGCCGGTTTAGTCGTTTCCCGTGATTTCTGAATATCGTATTCCAGTGCCGGATCAATGTCCTGCTCTTCCACTTTCTTTTCTTTTTCCACCAGTTGATCGTGATGCGCCTGCAGCCATTCAAGTTGTTTCTTACCATAAGACAATCTGGTGATCACAACAAAAAGTACGGGCACGATAAATATCGCCAGCGTAGATGCAGCCAGCATGCCGCCAAGTACTGTAAACCCGATCGTGCGACGCGCCATGGCTCCCGCTCCCGTCGCGAGCACCAGTGGAAGGACGCCCAAAATAAAGGCCAGTGATGTCATGATAATAGGCCGCAACCGTAAACGGACGGCTTCCAGCGTTGACTGAATCAATTCTTCTCCGCGATCCACACGTACTTTTGCAAATTCGACGATCAGT
>Ga0206929_1098_pt1 | contig 21803 bp, 34 predicted proteins | sample Alteio_BWOrgHeat_19_FD_152929 | JGI IMG/M metagenome (GOLD analysis project Ga0206929, IMG submission 152929) | Enriched cells from forest soil in Barre Woods Harvard Forest LTER site, Petersham, Massachusetts, United States -... | ecosystem: Environmental > Terrestrial > Soil > Temperate forest >...
TTGACAATACAAATATGCTATGCCCGGCAAACCTTCTTTCACAGTCAGATCACAGGCTGTGAAAAAAAAGTCTTTTAAGCCTAACGCTTAACGCCCAACGCCTAACGCCTAACGCTTAACGCCTAACGCCACTATTGACAAGGGCTTTCCTGCCATATTACTACCATATTCCTTCGGGGGTTCTTCGGGGATTGCCGCAGAAATCAGGCGGAACTCCCGAAGAACTCTCGAAGAACCTGCGATCGAAAGGCGAGTTAATATGGAATCAATACGCCAGGAATCTCGCTTTGTCTTGTCCCGAAAAACATTTAAGCGTTAGGCGTTAGGCGTTAAGCGTTAGGCGTTAGATTTTTCTTTCACAAGCTGTGATCTGACTGTGAAATCTCCTTCAAACGGGAATGCATATTTGTGTTTTAATAGTTCTTGGGTTTTTAATAGTTATAAGAAAATCCTCCTGTGAAAACCAGAATACGCCCCGTCCCGCCCAATGCGGGATAACACTTAACACTTTTGTCCCGTCTATTGCGGGTAACGCTTAGCGCTGAATGCGGCAGCCTAAAGCGGTTCATGCCAGGTTTTAAGTGAAGCGTGATTCTAATCCCAGCCCCTGTCCCGTAAGACGGGGGCTATTTTAAAAATTTGAACAATGAAACTGGAGCTGATCAGATCATATTTTCCGGAAGGAACCAATGGAATGATTCTTTACGAGGGTCGTTTGATAACGTGCACCATCGAACTCCCCTGGAAGAACAACCTCGCAGGGGTTTCCTGCATACCGGAAGGAGAATATGAACTGACAAAAAGATGGAGTCCGAAGTTCGGTCGTCATTTGCAGATTTTGAATGTGCCCGGGCGCGAATTGATTCTCATTCATCCTGCCAATGAGGCGTTGCGCGAACTGAAAGGCTGCATTGCTCCTGTGTGTTTAATAACTGGTGCCGGAAAAGGAATCCGTTCCAGGATGGCGCTAATAACCCTGAAGAGCCTGGTCGCAGGTGCACTTGACCGGCACGAAACTGTATTCATAACAATAAAATCAAAGCCTTATGAATCTGATTGAAAGGGTTGCCTCACCGACACCCACGTTCTTTCAAAAGCTGAGAAACATCGGATTGGCCCTGGCCGCGATCAGCGCAGCCATCATCGCCTCACCCGTTGCACTCCCGGCGATCGTCACCACGGTCGCGGGATATCTCGCCGTAGCAGGAACCGTGCTGAGTGCCGTGAGTCAGATCACCATCCCCGGAGATAAGTAATCTTATCGGTCGGGATTTAAAAAGCCTCCCCGTGTAAATGGGGAGGCTTATTCGTTACTTTTCAATCCATTAATAGTTTAAAACCCCAGATACCTTGTATATTTTAATTGCTTGACTGAATATCCCACTATTCCAATCACCTGACTACCTCGCTTCAAACTGGATCCTTTCGTAATCATGCCGATTACCATACCCTTTGTATTCAGTATTGGAGATCCAGGAGAACCGGGCAATTCCCTGGTGGAAAATATGAGCCTGTTCAGCCAAATACCATTCGATTTTATCGAATCTGTTTTTGATATAAATCCTACACAAAGAACGCTCTCTCCATACTTATTAAAACCAACATACCCAATCCTATCTCCTTTTTTGATACTTGCATAATCGCCCAGTGTCATGGGCATATTTGTTAAATAATCGGGCGATTTTAAAATTGCAATATCATATTCCGGTAGTGAATCAACCAGCCTTACAAGTGCAATACCATCTTTAGCCACCCGATAGAATTTACGAGTGTGTTTTAAATTCTTAAATATGTGATAACAGCTGATAACGATGTTCGTATCAATGGCGAATCCTGACGCTATGATTCCTGAAGGCTTCGATGAATCATTGTTCAAGATCATTCCAAAAGAATTTACACCAAGCTTGTATTGGGCTTCCAAAGGACTATTTACCAAAAATGACAGAGTTATAAAAATCGTTACAATCAAAATTTTCAAGAAACTGTGTTTCAGGTCTGGATTCTTCAACATTCCATAGTTATTCAATAATTGGTATTAATGCGGCCATAACGCTTACTTACCGCTTTCGGAATTCAACTTTTGGTATTTTCGGAATTGGAAGCTGGCAACGAAATCCGGGCCCATCAACTCCCCTTAAATAAGTTAGGATACTTTTTAATCATAAACTTCCGAATTTCTCCCATCTTAGTTTTATAGTCGTCGCTATTAAAAAAATCATTTATTGCAGGAAAATTTTCATCAATCGTATCAACAATATAGTTGAATTGCATTTTATATCGTTCATCGAGATCTTTTTCCTCTTCGAAAAATTTAGATTTAACAGTATCCGAGGAGGCTGTATTAAGATAGTTTAACAGGTTAAACAAATTAACTCCATTATCTGGATAGCCTGTTTTAAAAAGTGAAACATAAAATTCACGAAAATATTTTTCAAGCTTTATCACAAATACATCAGAATAATATTCAATCGAATATACATTCTCCTCTTTTACTTCTGCTGACTTAATAAATCCATATTTATCAATAAGTCTTGAAAAACTTTCATACAAATATTTGGGGAATTTACGCTCCATCATATTTCCTATTTTAGAACCAATTTTGAATAGTTATTGACCCATTACATTGTTCCCTAATACTAAAAAGATAATTATGGAAAAGGAACAACTTTATCGTTTAGATTAAAATCATAGGATTTCTTTATCCCTTTAAAATTTGTAGTATCGGTGAAAGTAATTTTAAATAGTGTATCGTTAATTCGGGATATCTCTGTTTTTGCATCAGCATAAGAGCCATCTATTCTTTTGACAAGAATACTTCCATTGGGCCCTTTTTTACTTATATCAGTATAATCTTTTGACGTAGCACCATATCCCATGGAGTAAATTTCGATATCTGTTGTTGGATTGACCTTGTACACAATTATAGGATGTTTGGCTCCTTCAAAGCAATAAGTGAATAAAAAAACAGGAAATGACAACAGCGCCGCCTTCAAATAATTTATCATTCTAAGAAAATAAATCAATATTTTTAACAATCTGTTTTAAATATCCGCTTTCTTGATTGTAACCAATTGTTCAATAAAAAATGCTATACCTTCCAAGATAACCGTTTGACTATCGGCAAGCTACTTTATTTGATTTGTTTGTATCGCATATTAAGCAGCTCAAAAAATGATTTGTCGATCATTGGAATGACAATTTCAGGATAAGCAGTACTTGAATATTGACAAATCACGTTCAGTTTTTCATTTTTAGTCTTGATTATCTTTTCCATTGCTCTTTTATTTGTAACATTTTCCAAGACTTCCCATCTTAAGGATACCGGTGAATGCATATCTAACCATAAATTCCTCTGCAAATCAAAACATGGGTTTAGCAGAAAAGATGGAATTTTTCCGCCTAAATAATGGTTAATACTATCTGTATATTTCGAGATCTCTTTTTGCCTAAGATTACTTGTACTAACACTAAAAGGACTTACGACAATCTGGGAGTCAATTTTACTTTGACCAAATGCAAAATTCAAATCAAATATGCAAAATAATATGATATATGTTCTCATACGAAAACATAAGTCGTATGTAATAAAATATACACTATCTACTTAACAATTTATCATTTATCAAATACACATTCCCTACTGACACTATATCAGCTATCAAATCATCAAATTTTATATTTAATTTTCTTATTGTGGGCTTTTCACGAACTAATTTTACAGCTTTTATAGTGCTGTCAACAATAAATTCCCTTCTTTCGAACTCATTTCTGTTATGAAATTGTACATCTTTAACGGTAATGGCAACACTTATATTTTTATCTTTTTTTGAGTAATTACCAGCTTTTGGAAGCGTTGGCCCATTAACATCGAATTTTCCTTCAACGTAGTACATAACCAATAGCAATTTCAAATCTGGCCCATAATCCTTATTTAAAAGTCTATTTTCAAATAGGGTCGAAAAACCACGCTCGCTCCATAAGTAAGGATCAAACATGGCAGATACGATCTCGTCACCTGCTTTTAAAAAATATCCAATCATTGCTATTGAGATTTCGGTATAAATTGGAAAGGTTATAAACAACTCAACCCCAGCTATTCCAGTCTGAATCAAAGGAATCTCTCCACAATCCTTAAGATTTATTGGTCACTTTGTTCCGAGTTTCCACGCCGCGATAACCTATTTTTTTTAAAATTCATTTTCCACCGTTTTATAAGGAAATATATCGGCGTACCGAATAGCGATAATATCAAAGCTACTAAAATCCAATCTTCCAACATCCAAGGTCTAAACCTTACGTTCCCATTTGTTCCTACTTCCCAAATAAGAATTGTCGCGAATCCAGCTAAAATTGAAAGAATAGAGATAAATATCTTTCTCATTGACCCATGTTTATTGTGATTTTATCTGCTTTATTTTTATTCATCCCGATACTAAGATTCTGCAAAAAAGATGTAAGCTGATTAGTTGTCTATTAAACCACTTGGATAAAATAACCAACTTTTCTACTGGAGCCAGGCCGGGTGGTCGAATAAGACTTGATTCAACCGAATTGATTGAATCTTTTAGAACAACTTCTTTTATTGAGTTAATAAATTCTTGCTTCGTCATTAATTTTTCACTTCTTTTTTAAAGCATCTGAATACATTTTCTTAATTAGGTCAGTCGCTATTTGTAAACTTTCATTCGGTTATCCTTAATTGTATATTTGCCCGGAAGGTGAGTTTACAGCTACTTGATTTTCTGTGAACTCCAGGAGCGCGAAATCAAGTTTATCGTTCACGATTTTTATTTTTTTCTTTCCGCCAATTGATGTATTCCCGCAAATCGCTTATCTCCATGAACCCCTCATCTTCCGGATTTGGAGGTATGTGGTCTACTTCCACATAATTAATATCTACGGCATATGATCTTTCTCCCAAAACAGTGTCTATAATTTGATTCGCAGCGAATATATATTTTCTTTCGTTTTCTAAATTGAAATTTTCAAAACAAATTCTAAGTCCTAGTGATTTTTGTGCATTTTTATCTTCTAATGGAAGAAACCAAATATTATGAACGTCAACTTTTATGTCCTCATAATTAAAAACAAAATCTATTCCCAAGGGAGGTTTAAGGGCAATGATAACCCAATCTGAAAATTGTGGCGCGGTAGAAACAAGTTTTTCAACTTCATTAAAATACTCAATATTTCCCCCAGCTGAAATAATTAACTCTTTTTCATTAGTTTTTTTGTCACTTCCAATTTGGAAATATAATTTATCGCAATATAGATGTAAGTGATTTAATAATTCATCCAACAGTGCTTCTCTTCTAATTTCATTTTCGCTATCTAAATAAAAGTATTTCGATTCTTTTTCTTTAAACCACTCCCAAAATTTAAGTTCCCTTGTCAAGTTATTTTTTTTTATACATTTAACGACAAAGTTACTTTGTATCCAGTTCCAAATATTTTTCCCCAGGTGAATTTAGCTAATCGTAATTATTTGGACTCTCAACTCCACCGTCATTCTTAATTCGCTTAGCTTCATCTTTAAAAGCCTGTCCGTCATCTTTTGCTGAAGTATGATCGTCTATAGCTATTCGGGATCATCCGCATTCTTAAAACGCTGTTTATTGCAATTGAAAATAAAAGCATCCGGATGCTTTTTTGAAGTTTTTTGTCGGTCTTTAGTCCTATAACTATCAACATCTAAAAATTGACATCTCCAATTGGCTATTGTTGACGCCTGATTTTTTGTTAACATTAACACATCCATTATTGTATCCTTTCCACGATTTGTAGTAAAAAAATAAACCCAATATAAATCTTCATAATAGAAAGAATAATTTTCAGTTAGTAAATGTTCAAACGACGAAATATTATACCCAACGCTTTGTTCGATATCAGCGAATTTAATATAGAATGGTTGTACCACATAACCTATTACTTTATCAGCGTGTTTAACTTCATAACTTCCGCATTCCGTTTTTGAAACGGACGCAGAAAATTTGTCATTCGCAAGTTTTTTTGAATTGCAACAAATTAAAGCGAGGCAATAAATAAATGATAATTTATACACTCAAAAAACAATTGATTACGCCGTTCAAAGTGAAACAAAATATATTTTATAGATAGACCCCAAAATAGCAAAAATTGATTTGGTCATACTTATATTATCGTTCTTGAACTCTGCGCGGACATATTTAATGAAATCAATAAAAATGCTAGGATTGTAAATGGCAAAAATTTCATATTTAGATTGCGGAAGGGATGCCAGTCTTCTTATTGTAAGGTATTATAAATAAAGTATGCTTATTTGTGTAAATAATCAATTTTTACTACGATCCATTGGCCCTTATTGTTTTTTAGCGTATATGTTATTTTCTGGACATTTGATCCTGAATTTTTTGCTTCAAAACTGATTTCAGCATATTCGCTTCCCTGTTTTTCTTTAATGTTGTAGTTGTAATATTTAAATGCGTTTGTAAATTTCTTATCTTGATTAAGCCCATAATAAAACAGTATTTCCTTTTTCCAGGCCTGGATTGCCGTAAGCGAATCTCGGTCATTAGCATAGACTTCTTGGACATCTATATATTTAGACGCCTCAGTAAAATCTGCAAAAGATTCCGCCGATATGAGTTTTACTACAATTGCCAAAGGAGATTCTTGTTTATTTATCTTTGTATTGCAAGAAATTGCTATTGTTATGGCTACTTTAAAAATAATTTTAAGTGGTTTTTTTATCATTTTATTATTTTCCAAAATAGCTCATGTAAGGTTTTGCTTCTGCACTTTTGGGTCCATTAATAATTTCCGCTCCCTTAATTTTCAATGCTGTATTATATAGGTTATTAGGTGCAACGGTTCTCTTCCATATTGGTCATATACATTTCCCGTGACCAGGTCTTTTTGGCTTGCACTTATTTTTCTACGGTTCAATAATTATAAAAGGGGTACCTAAAAATATAAAATCACTAAATCACCGGGGTGGAAATAGTTTGAATCAAAAGATAATGGATGTAAGCAACAGGAAGGTTTATTTTCTATGTACAATTATTTCAGAGGTAGGAAAAAGATAATTGAATAACTAAGGTGAACTAAATAAATGGAAACACAATTTTCTGAAAAATAATTTTTCAATATTTAAAATGAAATCCTAAAAATATTCATTTCATCTAAGTGTAAACACTTAGATAAAAGCTGGGGTAGTACATGGAAACACTTAGAAAAGTGAATCAAAAAGTATAACCGCGACGTTGTACATTTGATACATTACATTAAAATGGGAAACAAACAGATTATAGATAACTCCTTCTCTACTACTCTTGCAGCCATATGTATGATTGCGATGATCGCCACTTTTGCTTCCGGCTGTAAAAAGAATGAGTTAAAATCAAAATACGCCTCATTACTTCAGCATAAATGGAATTTAAAAAGCACATCCACGAGAACCAGCGTATTGTATTCTTTTCAAGGGCTTTGGACTACTGTTCAGGATGCACGTGACGGGTACAGAGAATATACAAGTAGTGGAACGTTAATAATAACATCTCCCGGTTTTACTTTCTCTGATCCGTACCAGCTTTTGTCAGACAGCATTATACTGACTTTACATCCTGCTACTTTAACCACCGGCTACTCAGCACCCGACACAGCAATAATCAGGGAAATAAACGATTCACTTTTTGTTTCCTATTCCAGGGTTTTATCATTCTCGCCCAATTATTCTTCCCTGGATGAAATACTGGATTCTTTGGTCAGGTAGATGAATTAATAACTGATTGATCCTTTCTGATTGCGGTGCACTAAATTATATTTCCATCTGACTTTAATCTTAATCGGTAAAAGAGGCACAATTCATGATAACATTTGCCAGCTCGCCCTTATTTTTAATTTTAATTCCATCAACAATTAGTCCGTTAAAACCAATATAATCGTAAGTCGTTCCGGATTTAATTTTTGATGTGGTTTTTATGCTATCGATAATAATAAATTTTTTAAATGACTTACATCCATTTAATTTATCCCTTTCTGCAATAACAATGCTGTATTTAGCAGTGTCGCTAGTGCTAAATACATAATAGTCACCTGTTGTATCAACTTTGATAATTTCAACCTTTTCTTTCAATTGATTATTATAACTGTTTGCAGAACAGCATATGAATATTAATATCGGTATGGAAATAAATGTTTTTCTCAATTTTAAACAGTATTATTTTATCGCTTTTCCCTTTACATCCAAATAAATAAACCATGGTAAAGTCTACCTGGATTCCTCCAAATGACAGGGAAAAAATATCAAAATGAAAATTAATATTCTCTGCATCATATTTAATGGTTAAAGCTGACCCAATCTATATTGAATTGAAATTATTTTTTGTTTGTCGAGATTGTATTTGACAAAGCCATTGGTATTAGTGGGTTTGTAGAATAAATAGACTTTAGAGTAATTCCCTGTATATTCATACTTATAAATTAGAATATGGTTTCTCCATTTTTTAATCTCCAGGGGGTTCCGGAAATCCGGATTTAGATTTAGACTTCTCATATCACTCTCAAATATCACCGTATGATTTTTTGACTTAAAAGAACTGCAATACTTAAATGCCCTGCAACTATCTAAAATTGTAATTGTGTCGTTTGAATTGATACCAATATCCATCAGGTTTAAAACATTTTTATCCTGAACAAATTGCCTTATCAAGGTGCAACTAATATTATCCGAATTTTGAGCACTGGAAAAAAAGGAAATAAAAATTAATGAGGCTAAAATTGGCCTTGTTTTCATCTGGAGTTATATTTTATATTCATTAATTCATCTGCTCTTTTATTCAAATCCCTGTTCAATTCAACAGGCTTTAAGGTGTCCTTTTCGACCACCCATGCCTTATTGTCGATGACAGCGCTGTACAATATAACTGTATCTTTTTGACCATACCACCCCACGGCCCATTTGCTGGCATCACCTGCGCCTGTGTTTAATGATGATTTCAATTGTCCGGATGAATCAAATAGATGTATGACTACAAAAGCGTAGTCTTTTTTTGCTTTATCCTTCCTATTGACAGTTGTAAAAATGTAATATTTACCGGTTGGGCTAGCCAGCTTGGTACTTGAAGAATTATCCATCATGCAACCCGACAAACCAGCAATGAAAACAATAAAACCCAGTGATTTAAACACGGCTGCTACTTAAATCAATGTTGTCGATCTTACATTTCATTTTATTGTATTGTAGTCTGCTGCGGGTCGGTGACGACGATTTTGGGCCGGCTCTTGTAAATTTCAGAGGGGCCTTTTACACAAATGGTCTTGCTTGCGTATAGGGTTTCCGGAGAGGATTTAAATTTATCGCGGTCCGCGCCCTTGATAGCGATTGTGATTTTTTGATTCGGGTATGCGCCACCGAGATTCAGCAGCGTAGTCTGGCTTCCTTTCAGATGCTTTCCGTCATGCATTTTTTCGTAGACCGAGGTATCTTTTGCCAGCGCGTCGAAACTTTGATTTAAAACGCCCGCGAGCCGGATACCCGCCTGGTCGATCCGCTGCCGCACCAGGTCGATGTGCGCGTCGTAGTAGGCCTGTCCCAGGTTTTGGCCCCCCGGATTCTCGTCGTAGATATGGTTGCTGACGTGGTTGGATTCGTAGAGCCAGCCCATGAGTGTATCCGCCTGCCAGCTTTTGATATCCGCCGCCGTCGCGAAATCCCATTCGGTCGCGAGCGCGCGGGCGTCGGTCGTTTTGTGCTCGATCATTTTCGTGTCCCAGAGCGCGTGCAGGTTGGTTGGCTCGTTTTCAAATTCCAGCGTGATCGTGTTGCCGCCCTTGTCCTCTTCGCGTGCGACGTGCAGCGGCTGGTGCGCGTCACCGATCAGATGCACAACCATTTTGAGTGCAAAAATTTTGACGGCGCGGTTGGTCGCCGGATCCGCGAGATCGTGCTCCCAGTGCAGCAGCGCGGTATAGAGATTCGTCGCGGTCTGTGCGAGCACGGAGGCCTGGAACTGCGCAAAATTTTCATGTGCCGGCACGTCGATATAGTGCCAGGGCGCGGTAAACTGAAAAAAAGAATCCGGCCGGATTTCGTCGGCATAGGTGCTGATATCGGCGAGTGTTTCATTTCCGAGCAGGTCTTTAACCGCCGCCGCGGCTTTCGGCGTCAGGTGCGCTTCTGCGATATATCCCACCGCTTCGTGACCCACGCGGCCCCAGGAGATCAGCATGACCGCAGCTAAAACAAATATATATTTCAAGATTCCATGGTTTATTTATCCAAAACTAGTGACTAAAAATGATTTCAAATCTGTGAATTTTGCAACTTATTCAAAGAATCGTGTAACAATCCGGTCAAAGATTCCAAGTAGATTTGCGAAGATTTCCACCTTCCTGTCTTAAGATGTTTTACCCTTCAACTGTTAATAAATTATTAAATGGTAAACGCCTTCAGATACGTCATGAACGGTAAGTTATATACCGCACTTGCACAACCGTTGCGATTGCAAAACGGTAAAAAAGTTTTTGGCATCATATGTCCCGATTTTACTGACAAAGGTTTTGAAATCATTGAAACCGGAGTGAGCGGATTACGTTATCAACCCACAGAAACAAATTGTTCTAATCCGTTCTCTCAGATACTCACGCAATGGTTTTCTGATTACAAGTTACTTTCAGAATAATCGATATGAAAAATTTCAGTTCACGCGCATAAGGTAAACCCGGGGCTGAGTCCGGGTTTTTTATTATTATGTTTCGTCAAAGTATTTTTCAAGGGCGTCGATTGTTTTTTTAAGGCCATCTTCCCGCTTAATCTTCTCTCCTATTTCAATTACGTTTTTTTGTATTGCAGGACCATGGGTTTTTTCGATGGCTGATAATAATTTTTGCGTGTTCAGTTTTTTGAATGGGATATGGACGCCCAGATTTTTACGTTCGATGATCTTGCCCCACCAGGGCTGATCGGCAATGATCGAAACGATGATGACAGGAATTTTCGCCCGGAGGACAGCCGCTGTCGTGCCGACGCCCCCATGTATGACGGCTGCTTTGCAATGCGGCAGCAGCCAATCATGGCCGATCGATTCTATAATGAATAAACGTTCATGGACAGGTAACCCGATTGAATTTGTCCAGCCCTGACAGAAAATGAAACGATGGTTCGTTGTTTGCAACAGCGATTTTATGATGGATGAAATCAGTTGCGGGTTGGGAATTGGAATGCTGCCAAAGCCAATGTAGATAGGTTTGTCACCCTCGTTGAGCCAGCGAATCAGATCGTCCGGAATATTGTCGCGGGTGGTGCCGGGCAGAAACAGAAATCCCGTGATATCGTTATTGGCCGGCCAGTCATCAGGACGTGCCAGCAGGGACGGGCTGAAACAGTGCAGGTTCAGAATTTTCTCCTCCTGTATTTTTCTTAAAGGAGAGATTTTCAGCCGGGGTAGCCCGAGAGACTCCCGAAAATCATCCACGAGCTTTCTAACGGCTTTTCGGTAAAGAAATCCATAGACCCGGTAGGTCAGCAAATTGAATGCGGGAAAGTCTAATAGGTCCGCGGCTGCCATGGAAAAGGCTTTGGTCGGAACCGTCGGCAGGTTCAGTTGTACGGCTGCCCATTTTTTCCCGAGCTTTTCGGCCAGCCCCTCCACCCAGGCCAGTGCGAGCAGGCTGGCAATTAGCACGTCGGCTCTACGGGACGCTTCCAATATGTCTTCGACGATCGTCTCGCCCGTCTTGACAGTTATTTTTTTCAGGTATTTCGAAAAGGACACGATATCGCCTGCTTGGATCGCCTGCATGCCCTCTTCCGAACGCAGCATGGCTTCCACATCTCCCCGCAACTCAACGAATTTGACGTCGTAGCCTTCCACAAACCCTTTAAAATTTTCGTGGGCCATGATGGTCGCCTCGTGTCCACGTTCTATCAGGCCCAGGGCCAGCGCGACATAAGGCTGCACATCTCCCCGGGATCCAATGGCGACGATTCCATAATGCATAGTTCGAGATTGTGCTGCGAAGATGCGTTATGATTTTGGCAAATCACTTATGAAATTGTGTATTTGATTTATGAATTTGGGTTTATTTGTACACAACGCTTATCTAAATTCTCCTAACGTTCTCCAATATTCAGATTTTGGATTATTTTGTTTCCACAACTCAAAGGAAGCCCCTCGTGTTGCTCCAAAAACTCTGTTTCCTTCAAATTCTTCAAAGAAATAATATTTTCTTTCGTAACATTCAGTTATAGTATAGATTAACTTTTGAAAAGAGTCAGAAAAACTAATGACGCCCTGAAAATAGGGAGTAGCTGGCGAAAAAAACATAATCATTTTATAGTTTGGCGAATCCGGGTCAAGATCAATAAGGTAATAGTCCCCGATTCCACTTTCAAAAAGAGGAAAATATTTTTTATCCCAATAGCCATTTATAAATGAATACTCAAAATATTCTTCAAGCGATGTTTCTATGGGTATAGGGTTACCCAGCGTAAATAACGTAACAGTCGCCATGGAAATAAATTCGTCTGGACCTATTGAAAATCCGTTTCTCCAGCCATAGTAAGTATATAATTCCTCGGGAAAAATGAGTTCGTCCTGCTTGATAATATCATTGATATAGTCCCTCTCTATACCCTCCTTTAATCGGGGTACCAAAGGAGATTCTTTTTCTATTAGTACATTTAACAATCGGTCGAGGCTTATTCTTAACTCATCCGCATTCACTTCAAAAACCTTTTTATATTTGTAATACCAAGCTATAGTGCTACAACAGCCAAATATTTTCCGTCTATCGGCATCTTAGCCAAATTATACTTGATAAGGCTGTCACACTACCGATCATATAAAAAATCGTGACCCAGGTACCAAATCGACCACGATATTTCGATTGACTATCAATTTTTTCTATGTACATCTTATATTTTTTATCCCTGTAAAAAACGTAAAGAATTAAAGCCCAAATAGATATTACAATTATCCCTCCACTTAATTTCGAAATATCCATGATATCCAAATTTTGAACCAAGCATTTATAATAAGCAATTATAGTAAAAATGTTAAGTGATACAAATACACTTAGGTATGACGTGGATTTGAACGCATAGGATTCGTCATCTGAATTCCCTATATACTTAGAAAATTGAAAAAAATTATAAAAAATGATTGAAAATAATGTTTTCATCTTGAGCAGCTTTCCCCGTTCTGGTCCCAAATGGAAACGTGTAATTCCGTAAATAATTGCAAACGCCGCGATTGCATGGCCTTCAACCGTTGTGGCTACTATCGCAGATATATCATATATGTCCAAGGTTTGATTAGGATCAATAAAACTGTAAAAAGAATGAATCCGAGTGAAATACAGATAGCTAGTTTGTTTTCCTTCCTTCTGAAAGCGATCAACATAAAAATAATAGATATAATAATTAAGACGACAAAATAGTATTGGTACAAATACCTCAATTCTATAAATCCATATAATGCTTTTGTTTTGCGATCAGACTTCGCATATTGTATCGCCATGTCATGATTGATTTTCATTGCTATCGCCATATAGAGTAAGCTCGATAAAATTGCAGCTATTGAAAATGGGTTTTTATTCATTCAATATCTTTTGAACTTACCGGATTCTCATAAAATGTCGATTTTAGACTTTCGAGAAAAATCTTTTCTGAAGGGTATTTATTTTCCAGTTTATCAATTTGTTCATAGACTTCTTTCTGACTAACTACTTTTTGTTTTATATAAAATAAATCATAGTAGGCCTCTTTGTCAAAGGTTCCCTTCACCTCATCCTCCGTATTAATATAGCTTTCTACATTTTTAATAATTTCACTATAGTATTTGTCTCTGTCCAAAGTATCTGAATTAAATTCAGCATCTGAAGCTGCAAAATAATTGCTCCAAAAAAACCTTTTATACTTATACTTAAAATCCGTTTCGCTTAAAGAATCCACAAACATCTGACCCGTCTTATAATCTTTCAACAACATATATATGGAAAGTTTAATTTCAATTCCTCCAAGTCTAGTCTCTTTACATTGAATGGATTTATTAACGGAATTCATTGCGTGCGTTAGTAACAACTTATCATTATTTTGGTAGAAGTCATTAATATTTTTTCTCGCAATTTTAATATTCAACTTACAGCTATCAACATCTGCAGACTGTCCTTTGCAGCTATAAAAAAAACAAAAAGTTACAAGGACAACTATATATTTATTTGTTTGAAATAATCTGGTCCTTGCAATTACTTTTGAGATAGTTCTTGTTGATTTTTTCAAAATACCTTCATTTTCAATTTGCCTTGTCCTCCAAGAGCATTTTTCTGACAGGTAAACAAGGCACATATAACTTGAAAGGACTACAGATATAGTATCGCATATTTTATAGGCAACCTGCCATGGCTTCCCCTTTACTATAATGGCAAAGATGTTAGTATTTATTTCAATAGCCATTCCAATAAGGTCATTAATGACGACTGCTAAAATAATTAAAAGCAAAGAATAATAAATATTTATAAATTCAATTTTTCGCATCGTTGACAACAACAATTAAAATACCACTAAAGAAATAATACCTACAATAATTGTAAATCCAATCATTTGTTGAGCGCCTTCTTTATTAAAGGCATTTGTAATAACCACTAAAACATTCGTCAATACTGTTTTAAGAATAGCATATTTTAAAAAGTCAGTAAATTTGAACTTGTGCATAACTGCTTTCACTTATGCTCCTTAAAAGGAGAGATGGACTGTTTTGTTATTGTGTAGATTTTTTTAGTTTGATTTTATCAAAGTAGAGTAAAGTGTGATTATTTACTATTTTCAGCGTATCTGTGAGTTTTGTTCGAGCAAAATCTTTCAGATTAACTTTAATTTTTAAAATAACTGTTTTATCAACATTATTAAAATCAACTTTCATTTTCGGAGAAAATAATGTATCTATTTTAGGATTTGATGATAATAGCCCTTTATAAGAAAGATAAGATTTCACTTGCAATGTCCTGGATCTAAAATTTGGCTGAAGTAGAGTGTCTTTTGAAATGGGATAGGCCACACTGTCATTAATCATTATATCTGTTCTAATAAAATGATTCGCAGGTTCATCATTTGTATAGTTGATTGAGATTTTTGTTCTGTCGTCATCATTGTTTTTACCAATAGTACTTTCGACTTTCAAAATTTTTAAATTGTTATTAGTAAATCCCAATAAATACACTTTACTTTTTTCTAATTTCCATTCTCCTGTAGAATATTCCAAGAGCCCCATTTCACTCGTACTAAAATACTCGAATCTGTTAGGACTTTCGGTAAATTTAAACTCAATACTGTTGCCATAAGTATAACTTCCATTTAATGGTTTATAAGTTGTGCAACTTAAAAGCGATAGCACTAATGCAGCTGAGATTATAGTTGTTTTTTTCATAGACCTAAACATTGCCAAAAACCTTTACTCCAGATCTTTATAAACTATATTAAAACTCAGACTGTCAGGAATTCCAAGTTCGTGCCGTTTCAAAGTAAATTGATCATAAGTTAGAGGACCATATACACCTTCCCTCGTTCTAAAATTGAATGACTTTTGATTTCGCAGGATATAAAAGTTCGTAATATTAGTTTTTGGCGGTTTGGCAAAAATGTATGGGTGCTGTTTTAAAATAAAATAATTTTCATTAAATCCCACCGCAAACACGGTGGCTGGTACAATTTCACCGAACGTATCCTCGTCTTCAGAAGTGTGATAACCGAGGCCCAGCTGATGCTCATCATCGGAGGCAACCAGATAATAGTTGCCGACTAAATGTTCCTTAAATGCCAAAGACTCACAACTTTGTAAGAAACTAATAATCGCTAAAATGAAATAATTTATTTTCAAAGTCACTTGATATTGTTAATCTCTGCACAGATGCAAACATAACGGTTTGACCATAAATGGCAGCTTTCCCGTTTGGATGACGTTCGCCAACGTGGAGGCAGGTAAGGGTTTACACTTATGTCAATATCGGTTTAATAAATTCGTGACTTTACCCTATATTCAACGTATAACGCCTCTGACATGCTTTTCCGGATCATTTTGTTTTTTTCCGTCATGGTTATTTTTGGTTGGGCTTGTCAGCTAAAAGCAGACGAAAGCAGACCAAATGATGCCTACATTCTAAACGAAAATTTCGATTCGAACACCCTTAGATGGGTTGAGGAATATACCGCTGCCCACCGGACCGAATTGAGTAACGTACGCGCTCGGCCCCGCGGCCTTCACGAGAAAGAAAGCTGTCAACTTCAGTATCACAGCCCATTTCCGGAATTTCGAATTTTACATCAATAATCAACTCATGGGCGAGGGCATTTTCAATTCCAAGAATTGGCAGGATATTCGATTGTTTTGTACGCCTGGTGCTACTATCGCGGTAAATTATTTAAAAATAAAAAGAATGAATGACTAAGTTTACATTGACAGTTTATGCCAAAGAGATTCAGAGATTGATAAATTTAATTTGTATGCTGACAATCTAAAGCCGGCAAATGAGAAATTGTTTCTTCAGGCACTGAAGACACTCAAATTCATAAGAGCAAACAATAGGACCGTTACATGCTGACCACCAGATTTTTATAAGCGCCGCTGGGGCTGTTGCCGAGCCAGAAGCCAACAGAACCGCGGGTAATGGCGGCATCGAGGTTCTTATAAATGTATACCGGGTTGGGTTTATTGTTCGTGTAAACCGTCATGGTATTTCCCCGCACCACCACCTTCACATGGAACCAGCCGGTTATGGGCAATGTGTCTATCGCCTGGTATTTCTTATCCTCGTAGTCCCACCAGTCGAATTCCGATTTCTTTTCCGGCATATACTGCACCGCATCGATGGTACCGGAACCGCCCGGTCTAAAATAGATCGTTTCGTAGTGATGGGCGTCCATGATCCGGAATGCGAGTCCGATATAGCCCGCCGGCCCCGCGGGGGAAGCGATATCGCATTCAATCGTTCCGTCCCTGAACTTCAGATCTTTTGGGTAGGCTATGCTCGCCGATTTACTGTTTTGGATTTTTCGTTTTAGAATTAAGGCGCTGAACCCTTCATATTTGTCAAAAGCAAAATCCAGGGTATCATTTTTTGGAATCATCCATTCAGCGGCTTTGATGATACTGAAGTCACGCTTTTGAGCATGTGCACTGCAGCTGATCACAAGCCACAGGATCGTGAAAATAAATTTATTCATGTGGGGTGTTTGAATCAAAGTTAATCTAATGACCTGCCTGTCAGTGAAAAAGAAATTTCGACAAACACGGTAATTTAATCGACGTATTATTGTAAAGACGATAATGAGAATACGGCTAAAACCAAATTTCAGATTCGTCTTCAATGAAATGTTGTGACTGCTCCCCCGAGCAATAACCCAAACTAAAAGATTTGCAATCAATACACCACAAGCACAATTTGAAAAATCAAAATAATACGTCGCAAAGTTCTTTTAGTTCTCTGTTCGCGAACAGCAAACACAAATATTTTTAGATTGTTGATTGGCAAACAAATAAACTGAATTATTATCCCGGTTGCTGCCTGAATATATCCGATAACATAGCATATAATTCCGGATGTTTTTGTTTGAATTGTTTTGGCTTCTCAAAAAAATATTCCGATACGACAGCAAAAAACTCCGCGTTATTTTTAGTCCCATACATATTGATATCAGATTTGCCTGCTCTCATGGCGGTTATGTTTTCCGCCATCATTTTTAACCAGGGAATTGAATATTTTTTGTCCAGCAAAGCTTCGGGCATGCCGTCCACCTCACCATCTTCTTTGTCCAGTAAATGCACAAATTCATGAATACCGGTATTTTCGGTACCACCTGAAACGCCGAATCCCCTGTACAGATCAGGCTTGGATAAAATCATCTGCATTTGCATCGCCCCAGTACCAACCATGCCCAAAACGTCCCGGCCCTGACCCGACGCTGAATAGTTTTCCGCATTAAAACGGTCTTTGTATAATAACACTTCGCTCAGGTTATAATATCTCCAGGCAGGAAAGCCAAATATCGGGATGACGGCACTTGACGCCACAAGCAATTTATCCAGATCGTTTACTTCTGTATCCACACCCGTTACAGCAATATATCCCAGGAAATCTTTTAATCTCTCTTCGAATTTCGTTCTGGCCGGTTCGTCCAGCGTCCGGTAAAACGCCACATGCTCTTCCAGCATTTTTTTGTACCCCTCAGGCAAATTAAATTTCCTGCAGGGTTTTTTATAGAATGTAATAAAAGCAATAACTGCCACCATGATGAATATGGCTACCAGGGGTGTAATCATATCAGAATAGAAAATTTGACAAACTGACGCAATATTTATAGTATTGAATTGTGAGCCTTAATGAGGGGCTGCAATGCTTCAAATAAAACAACTATGAACGCCTGCTGGATTACTCCGAATTAAATTTACGCTCACCTCCCGAACGCTTCTCCTATTCTAAACGTAATACTATAATCCCCTTTGCCCACGCCGGCATCAACCCCGATATTCACTTTTTCCGAAGGCAGCATTCTGAAACGCAGGCCCGCACACATGGTATCCTTCATATTTATTTTATAGTATTTCGATACGATTGCCCCCAATATAATTCCCTGAGTGCGGTTGTAATTAATCATCGGAATGGCCGCAATCCCGTTCTTTTGTTTTCCGGATGTGGTTGAATCCTGTCCATGAACATAAGCAAATGCAAAAAGCAATAAGAAAAGGAGTTTTGCAAATTTCTGTGTCATATAAAGTCAATTAACTCCCGATATTTCCCCTCTGTTCAAAAATTATAGATTCTTTATTTCATAGCGGGATGTGCGGCCGCTTCCGACCGGCGTCAGCGCGCCCATTCCCACCATTTCCTGCAAGTCCCTTGTGGCTGTGGCCTTGGAGGTTTTGGTGATGCTGATATATTTAGCCGCATTCATACCGCCTGTAAATCCGTCCGGGCCTTCTTCAAACATTCTTGTCAGCACACGAAGTTGACGCGAGTTCATTTGTAAATTGAAACGATCAAAAAATTTTACTTTCTTAAGTGTGAATTCTATCTGTCCCTCTGCTTTTATTTGCGCATCGATTACAGTTTTCGCAAAATATTCAATCCAGTGACTGATATCCAGCGACCCTTGCGCCTTTTCGAGCGCCGCGTAATAATTTTTTTTCCCCTCTTCGATGGTTCGCGAAAGACTGAGCAGCACCGGGCGCCCCATTCCCTGCGACAGCGCTTTTTCGGCGATTGCCCGGCCGATTCTTCCGTTCCCATCTTCGAAAGGATGGATGGTTTCAAAATATAAATGAGCTATGGCGGCGCGCACGGGCGGTTTGGTGATTTCGTTTTTTTCACCAGGCGACGTCAGGTTGAACCATTTTAAAAACCGGTTCATTTCTTTTTCGACCCGTGGGGATGGAGGTGCTTCGAAATGCACCTTTTGTTTTCCGATGGCTCCAGATATGATCTGCATGGGTTCCGGGTGGGTTCGCCAGCGACCGGTTTCCATTTCTTCCGCATACCGAAATATCATTCGGTGCCAGGAAAATAATTTTTCTTTTGTCAGCGGTTCTTTGAATGAATTTCTCACGTCCATCATTAAATCAGCAATGCCGGCGGCTTTCCGGTCCTTTACCGTCGCCGAACGGCGGGTCAGACCCAGGTTCGCTTTGATGGAAGACAGCACATCCCTGCGGCTCAGGTACTCTCCTTCTATCTCGGAAGTTTTCATCGCTTCTGAGAGCATCAGATCCACTACCGTTTCCATCTGCATATTTTCAGGGATAGCTTTCCAGATGCCCGTAATATGGCCAGCTTTTTCCGCAAACCGGTACAGATTTCCTTCCGCCCCGTCCAGGCTGAAGGTAAAGTCCGGCCATTCTTTGCGCTGCCAGTTATACAGTTCCCTTTTTTTCATGAGCCGATTAGACGATTTAATCGGCTCAAATATAGTCATTTTTTGAGCCGATTACAAGCCGGCTATTCATTCGACAGCAGAAAGCCAAAGTGAATCTTAAGCATATTTTTAAATACAATTATACTTTATACAAGTTAATTTTCAGGAGACGGGAAATCATCAAAGTCCTCAGTGTATTTTTTCAGGAATTCTTTGGTATCGATGTCCTTTACGGCGAAAACCTCTCTCCCCTGTTGATATTTTATCAGGCTGACAATCCGGTCAGATTTGTAAATGCGCAGGTTCGGCTGGGGACCATAATTATCCCAGTTTTCAAAGACGGCCGACTGCAGGGGCTGTCCGTTCCGCTCATACCAGGTTCTGTAGATTGTGAAATCCCTGGATTTCGGAGTTCCATCTCGGTCTGTTTTGTATTTCCATTTGTAGACTCTTTTTTTCGCGCCGTTTTCATAGTACTCCATTCTGTCTTTCCTGGTTTGTTTCAATTTTATCTGACCGGAAGGATAAAACGACGTTTGTCTGAGAACCCGCTTAACATCGGATTCTTCAGAGGCGATCTGACCGTTTGGAAAAAACGTCTTCTCCCAATAATCCCGGTTTCTCATAAAAGACCCGCGCTCATTCAGGTAAAGCTTGACGAGATTGCCCAGGCTATCGTATACCTCTATCCTGACCATTTTGGGCAGCCTTACCAACCTTCTTTTTGTCCTGCCATTTGGAAAAAATGTGACCATGCTATCCAGTTCATTGCCATTTTGAAAATTTCCGCGCATCTTCAGGGTTCCATTTTCGTAATAGTCCTCCTGGTACCCATTCAGCGCGCTATCGCATTTCACATATATGGGTGGCGTGTCCACCGTCCCGGTCCTGTACAGTTGTATTCTTGGTTCTTTATAATGCATGACAAAGAGGCCAGTATCCTTTAGTTCCACGTCCGCATTGCTCAGCATCGGGCCCTCATTAAACTCGATCAGGTAATGACCGGCTGCCGGCAGATACACCGTTCCGGAGTTCGGAAAAAATGCTTTGGAAAAGTCACCGGCCGGCATCAGAAAGTAAGTGGTGTCCAGTCGCTCCGTGTCGCTGCAGGACTTCGTGAGCCACAACTGAAATCTGGGTCCTTGTCCGAAACAAAAAGAGTTTGTAAGTAAGAATATGGCAGGTAGTCCGCACCTTTTCATTTGCAATCTTTTATAAAGGGCTTGAGATAAGCGGTGTCAAGGCCCCTCCTTTCACAATACATTAAATCACTACAGGCCTTATCCATTTGTCCTTTGAAAAAATAACATACTCCGCGGCTGATTAATATCACACTGTCACACTTTAAACTGATCAGACGATTACATATAACAATGCAGGAATCATATTTTTTTAACATTTGAAGAGCCTCGCATCTAACCAATAAAACATGGCTATTGGTCGTTGTGTCGCTCGCAACATGCTCCATATCTGTTAATGCCTGGCTATATCTCCCGAGCTCAATATTATTAGTACCTCTGTAGAAGTAAGGATTTGCCTCCTCAGGCATTGTGATCGAGATCTTGTCTGAAGAATTCTTTATTACTATTGTCAGTAAAGAGTCAGCAAGTTTATAATTCCCATTCAAATATGCATCAGAACCCTTTTGTATCAACTTATTTGTTGAGTCGTCGAAATAAAGCTTGCCTTTCTTTGCTATATCAATATTAAAATGACAGGAAGAGAAGGCCAGTAAAATAATAAACACCAATATTTTTATATAACAGCGCTTCATATTAACCCTTATCCGGGTTGAGGAAATTTAACCTTTAGTTTTACAAATGACTGAACGCTTTTAGATTTATCAATACCCGGTATCCATGGTCCGGTAAGTTTTATGGCTTTGGTAGCATATTCAAAAAGATTTTTGTTTCCGCTGACA
>Ga0206929_1026_pt3 | contig 21620 bp, 22 predicted proteins | sample Alteio_BWOrgHeat_19_FD_152929 | JGI IMG/M metagenome (GOLD analysis project Ga0206929, IMG submission 152929) | Enriched cells from forest soil in Barre Woods Harvard Forest LTER site, Petersham, Massachusetts, United States -... | ecosystem: Environmental > Terrestrial > Soil > Temperate forest >...
TGAGCCGGTAATACTCTTATCTTTATTTTATATGCCGGAAGAACAGGACACGCCGAAACAACCCATCAACGAAGAGCTCACTGCAGATGCAATTGTGCAGGATACATCTATTTCCCCATCAGAAACCAAAATACCAGACATGGAAATACATCACCACCCTCAATTACATCATAACCCAAAGCCATGGAAGGAATATTTACTTGAATATTTAATGATCCTATTGGCAGTGATTACTGGTTTTTTTGCGGAAAGTCTGCGGGAACATATAGGGGATAATGCAAAAGAAAAAGAATACCTGTCTTCAATGGTAACGGAGCTTAAATTTGATACCGTTGAATATAACAATGTACTAAAGAAAATATTTTACTTAAGACCACTGCTCGATTCATTATATTCAAACGTGCAGGATGCCAGGCAATTCAAATATGTTCTTTTAGGTAAATGGAATACGCCTATCAACGAAACAAGGCTTCCATATATGCCCACTTTGCCCACTATACAGCAGATGAAGAGTTCGGGTAATTTGAGATTAATACAAAGCAAACTGGTTCTAAACAAAATACTGGAATATGAAACATTTGTGCAGGGCACCATGCAATCTGAGACCACTACCATAACCACGGCACAGGAAAAGATATATGCAATGGAAGATGATATGTGCAATGAGGCAGAATTCAATGAAAGAACCGATAAGAATATGCAGGATGTGGAGGGCCAATACAACATGGAAAATGGTGCTTACTATGATATGCTCCTGGTCGTTAAAGACCCCGTGAGGCTTAATGGGCTGGCCAACAGTTTTATCAACTACAAATCAAGGAATTGGGGATATTATACCAGCACCAACCGCGCTAAGCAAATAGCTGCCGGGTTGATAAAACTGATCAATGAAGAATACCATTTAGAAAATGAATGAAGAGCAAAACATACCGGAAGAATATAATGAGCAGAATCATTCTCAATGTTAAATCCTAAATCTGAAACTAAAAACATGGAACAATATAGGATAAAAACGATCGACGAAAATAACCGGAGGCTGACAGGTAATAACGCAAATAAAATATGAGCCGGTAATACTCTTATCTTTATTTTATATGCCGGAAGAACAGGACACGCCGAAACAACCCATCAACGAAGAGCTCACTGCAGATGCAATTGTGCAGGATTCATCTATTTCCCCATCAGAAACCAAAATACCAGACATGGAAGTACATCATCACCCAGATCTGCATCATAAGAAAAAGAAATTTAAAGAATATTTTTTGGAGTTTTTGATGATATTTCTTGCAGTGACACTTGGTTTTTTTGCAGAGAGCTACAGGGAATATTTGAATGAGCGTTCAAAGGAAAGTGAATACATGGTTTCCCTGGTTGAAGATCTTAAAAGTGATACTGCATTTTTAAATTTGAGTATTCATACATTGATACCTTATCATTTAAACTGGATGGATTCAACAAGGAATCTATTGCAAATGCATGAACATGTGGGAGAAGACAGGCTGGTTTATCAGGCGCTCATAATAGGCACAGCGTGGACGTATGATTTTCATTTTACAGAACGAACGTTATCGCAACTGCACAGTGCGGGATTTTCTTTAATTCGGAAAAAAGAAGCGGTTAATGCAATAAGTAGACTGGAAAGTAATTACAAACTTTTTTCACCTGTTATTGATCTGATGCAATCTATGCAAAACGATATTGATATATCTTCTTATGCATTTATTAATGCAACGGCTAATTATAACGCAGGGAAAATCGCATTCGAAGATCCTTTGTTCACCAGACTTAAACTATCAGATGTACCTGCTACAGTGCTTGTAAACTGGCAAAATAAAAATGCGATAATGATGTATACCGATAAACTTAATAAATACAGCTATTACCTGCAAACCGGCATAAGAGATGATTACGAAATTTTTAATACAGAAATAACGAAAACTATTAAGATCTTACAAAAAGAATACGACCAGCAGTAAAGAAATCAATGGAAGTACATCATTAAGGCCAAGCCCGAATCACTACAAATAGCATCCAGGTAGTTGTCACCTAACCGTCACTAATTCTGCTGAAATCCACTTGAATCGGGCGACAGTACTTTTTGTTTCGGTGCAGTACAAAAATGTACTCATCCGCACAAGATCTTGAAGGTCAACGAGGAAGAAGACCGGCGAAATTATGGAGTGGTTGGTGAATGCAAGTGATGTTCTGGGATAAAACTTCATGCAACTCAAATAAGTGTTATATTTTAGCCCTTTGGTTTATCATCATTTGACAATAACGTTCCTTTATTTGTATGGCCCAATCCCGTCAGTTAGCTGCTATCATGTTTACCGATATTGTTGGATATACCGCGCTGATGGGTGAAGATGAAAAAAAAGCATTTGAATTACTTCGTCAAAACCGCCGGTTACAAAAACCATTGATTGAGCAATTCAAAGGAAAATTGATAAAAGAGATCGGGGATGGAATATTGGCAATTTTTCAAACTGGTACTGATGCCGTAAAATGCGCCAACCAAATACAGCTGGACTGTTTAAATTCTAATGATCTTAATCTTCGTATTGGTATCCATCTCGGTGAAGTCGTATTTGAAGACAATGATGTATTTGGTGATGGTGTTAATATTGCTTCCCGGTTGCAAACATTGGCACCTATTGGCGGAATTTATATTTCAGAAGCTGTCTTTCGTAATATTGAAAACCAAAAAGAAATCGAAACAGAATTTGTTAAACAGGAAACACTGAAGAATGTAAAGTATCCCGTAAATATTTATCAACTTAAACTGATAAGTCCAATTAAAGTAATATCCAACTCAAATGTTCATCCTGATAAATCGCGTAATCATAGAAATGAAAGCCGACAGTCCATTGCAGTGCTTCCTTTTGTAAATATGAGTAATGATATTGAGCAGGAATATTTCAGTGACGGAATTTCAGAAGAAATTATTAATTCACTCGTTCAGCTTTCCCAACTTAGAATAGTAGGTCGTACTTCGTCTTTTTCATTCAAGGGGAAAAATGAGGATTTGAGGCTGATTGGAGAAAAGTTGGGTGTGACAAATATATTGGAAGGTAGTGTGAGGAGGTCAGGTAATCGAATTCGTATAACTGCACAACTTATAGAAGTTGAAAGTGGATTCCATATATGGTCTCAAAAATTTGATAAAGAGATGATGGATATTTTCGAAGTACAGGATGAAATTTCAAAAGCCATTGTCGAGCAGTTATTAAAAGAACTCGATAAGTCCCAAAATATATCGCCAGCTAAAACAAAGACAAGAAATATGGAAGCATATAGCTTGTTTCTGAAAGGCCGTTTTCAATGGAGTAAACGAACCGCAGTGGGATTGAAGAAAAGCATTGAATATTATGAGAAGGCGATTGAAGAGGAACCAGATTATGCACCTGCCTATGCGGCTATGTCAGACAGTTATTCCTTATTATGCGCATACCACGTCATGGCTCCTGAAGACTCGATTTTAAAAGCAAGATCAATAGCAAATAAATCAGTGGCTATTGACCCTACGTTAGCAGAAGGATATGAAGCAATCGGTCATGTTGAATTGTTGTATGATTGGAATTGGCAACACGCAAGACAATCTTACCGGTATGCGTTGCAACTAAATCCTAATTATTCAACAGCTCTTCAGCGTGATGCTCTTCTGTTCGCTCTTTTCGACCAGCATGATGAAGCCTTAAAGCAAATTATGAGGGCGATTGATCATGATCCACTCTCGCTGATAATAAATACGGATTTGGCGCTGATTTATTTTGTCAGAAAAGATTATCAGTTAGCCATTCAAAAATGCTTAAGCGTCTTGGATATAGATCCTGCGTTTGCGGTCGCTTTGTTTGTAATTGGTTTGTCTTATGAACAATTAACGCAATATGAACTTGCTTTGGAATATTTTAAAAAAGCGGATAAATTAACAAACGGAAATACTATAATAAGAAGTTCGCTGATCCACACCTTGGGAAAATCAGGAAGGTTGGAAGATGCAGCAAATATGTTAACTGAATTAAAAAACGTTCCCTCTGATATATATTTATCGCCCTATTCTTTAGCTTGTGCTTACCTGGGTCTGGATGATTTGTCTTCGGCACTGGAATGCCTTGAAAAGGCTGTGGACACCCATTCGGTATGGTTGATACATTTACATATGAAATCGGACCCCCGGCTTGTTCCGCTTACTGGAAATGAGCGTTTCCAGTCATTATTGAAAAATATGGGGTTGGTTGATTAATAGGCAATATTCCACATAAAAAAAACTGGGTGCATATTTTAAGCAATTTGCCGTCGGCAGAAGTTTATATCTGTGCTTTAAATCCGTTTTCTAAAACGAAAAATTTATGCCTGCACCGATACTGAAACTAAAAGGATATACCGGAACCGAACTGTTTAGATTCACCGGGCTTAACGTGTTCCGTAAGCTGGGTATGAGTGCAATTGACCATTTCCTTGAAAGATGATAGTCGATTTCGGATTTGACCAGTAAACCGATGCTGATTTTTTTCAAACCCTGAATGGGAATTTCGGATTCGTTCTCAAAATATCCGCTGCCATATACGGCCGTTTGCAGGGATGCCCTTGTCAAAAAATTAAAACTCACACCTGCGCCCGCATCAAAAGAAAATTTGCCAAGAGGAACTCTATAAGATAATACAACAGGTACCGTTATGTAACGAAGTTGAGTATAAGCCAGAGCCGTTGAAATACTGTCCCCCACAGTGGGATGTATGCTGCCGGGAGTGTGCAAATAGCTATAACCCGATGCCGTATTAAATTTGAACTGGATATGGCCGGCTTCATTTTTAACGGCATAAGAATTAGCAGAGTCTATTTGATTATTGGACCAGGAATAACTTAAACCCGACTGAATGATCCAGTGACGATTAAAGCGTACGCCCAGATAAAATCCAGCTGAGGCCGAAAGGATATTTCTTTCCCGGCTTTCCATTTCCTGTCCGTTTGCGCCTTTGATATCATGATCGCTGAAATTATAACCGGCAAAATCCTTCGAGAAAAAAGGAGTAATGAAAAGGCTGGACAAAATGTTTTGCGCATCTTTAGCCTTGCTCGAATGATTTGGTTGGTGTTTTTCAGAAAGTGAAAATTTGTTATTCCCAGTTTTGATAATTGAATCTGACATTAGAAGGTGTGGCCCTATTGGATTCGGTAGATTTGCTTTAGCTAATACAACTGCGGTTTCAACGGGAATACTGATAGGGGAAAATTTGTCTTCTTGCGACCCTTCTACCGTTGGTAGAAAAACGGGGTTTGATTGATTTGATCGGCTAATGATATGATTTCTCACGGTCGCCGATACTGTATTTACAGGCATGGCCGAAGTTTTTTGAAAATAAGATATTTTGGATTTTAGCATTGGACCCATCATTAGAGGAAAAAAGCCCGCACATATTAAGAAAGTAAAGAACATAGCCACTCTTTTCAAAGATGACTTTTGACCCATTAACAACTTATCTTCATCGAGCGATTTTTCAATGGCATCCCAAACACGCCCTGGAGGACGCGTTTTGTACTTCCCCAATAAGAAATGGAAATAATCATCTGGCATATCGTCTGAAGAAATACTCATGTTATCTTGCTATTTTCATTTCTCTCAATATTTGTTTTTTCAGGATCGACCGGGCATCGAATAAATTGGATTTCGACGTGCCTTCGGTAATACCCAGCATGTCTGCGATTTCCCGGTGTTTCAACCCTTCAAAAACATATAAATTAAAAACCATTCTGCATGCGGGTGGAAGTTGCTGGATCATTCGGATCAGGTCCTTTCCTGAAAATGGATCAGAAGAAGCATGCTCGGCAGGTATGCGGTACAAGTCATCAGAAAGCGGAATAAAGTGAAATCCGTTATATTTCCTTCGATATTTTTTTAAGGCACAGTTGATGATGATCTTTCTGATCCATCCTCCGAATGAACCAAGGTTTTTAAATTGGTGAATGAAACGAAATACCAATATGAATCCGTCCTGAAGTACTTCTTCCGCTTCCTCCTGATTTTTCGAATATCGCTCACATAAAGCCATCATGGAGGGTGCATACAATTCATAAACCGTCCGTTGACAGCGTCGGTCACAGGCCACGCATCCTGCGATCAGCTTCTGCAATTCAGTGCTGGTAATATCTGAGTCTTTATAAATCATAGATGCTCTCCGACGAAAAAACGTTGGGTGAACAGAGATCAGCAAATATGGGTTGCAAACCTGACGATATTCTGTAGTTGCCATCAATCAAAATCATCAGATGCCTCAATCTTACAAAAGGTTGGGTGGAAGAAAATTTATTTTAATACTTCGGCTGGCCCTCAAATCACATGGCATTTATTGTCCGCAGCCAACTATTTTTAAATAATTTGGCATCTTTTAGATGAGATGAAACGATACCTTTTCAATATATGAACACACATCTGGTTGGTGGTTTTAGATCCATGGAGAACTTCCTGAAAGGTGCATTGGTATTCCTGGCCGGATTCAGCTTTGGAACAGGTGTATATCTATTGATGGGTATATCCGACGGATTCGTTTATTGTAAATTGTACAAAATGATCATCCCGATGATCGGGGTAGTTGCTTTGCTCGGTGGCTCGGCCGGCTTGATGAAGTATTTAATTATCCGAAACGGCAGGGCGTAACTTATTGAGTTAAAGAAAATTTTAAAGAAGAAGAGTGGGTTTAATAAATTTTGTTTTTGAAGAAGTCTCCCTTCCGATATGAAGTTTAGATGCCTTGTTAAACAATACGGTTGGGCAATAAAAATATTATTCTGCAAGTGCCGACGGAAAATTTAAATTTCTGCAATTCTCCCCGAATTTGTCGCAGAAATGCATCGGTCTGGCCAACCCTTGATAGTCGATTTACCTCTTATATATGAAAGCTATCCAATGGGTAATTCAAAGAAGAATTGCGGATCTGAACGATTTCTGCTTTTATGGTTGATGGCCGCGTCTTTGTTTCTTTTTCTGGCTTGTGCGCAGTTAAGTGCATCAGTCAAACTCAATCCGGTCGACAGGTATTTTTTTCTTGTCTGTAATTATTTTACCATCCATTTTGCCGTACCGATTGCATTATTTATCTCTCTTTTTGGGACCGCTGTTTTTCTTATTCCGGCCTATATACTGATAGTTCATTTCCTGATCAAAACCGGCCGCGAAAAATACGCCGTTCTGGTCATTACAACAGCCACCACTAGTCTTCTTTCCGGTTGGTTGTTAAAATATATTTTTCGCAGACACCGACCGCCCATGCCGCTGGTTCAAGGTGCAGGATGGTATAGTTTTCCGAGCGGTCACGCACTCGGAGCTTTTACATTTAGTGGCATTTGTATATTTCTGCTGTGGCAAAGCCAGATCCGACGGTCCAGGAAACGAAGTCTCAGTTTTTTATTCTTTGCATTTGGATCGGCGATCGGTTTGAGCCGTATTTACTTGCATGTTCATTATGCCACTGATGTCATAGGGGCTATGTTTTTTTTCGGTGTTTTTAGTATTATCCATGTATACGATCTTTCAGATTGTATACGGTGAAAAGCTTCATCATCATGAGGAAAGAATTCAAAGTTTTAACTGAAACGATTCAAATAATTAAGACATCGGAACGCTCGCGATGGTGCCCAAACGGATAAACAGTTGGTGATGGAAGTAAAGTTCAAAAGCGACCATCCGGATGAGAACCGCGACCGTCGGTGGCACTTATCCTAAAAACCAGCATGCTCAAAAAAGGCGTGTTGCGATATTGATTAAATAAAATTCAAATGAATATGCTGCGCCAGCTATTTTTCATCTCGATAAATGGGTTGAGACCAGTGTGGTAAATTCAAGGCCATACCGTTTTCTATATTCTGCGGGGGTGAGACCCGTGATTTTTTTGAAAATTTCCCGAAAAGATTTAACATCCAGATAATCCACTTCCGTCATCAGTTCAAATACTGATTTCCGGGTCGTCTCCAGGCCTTTTTTTACCGCCTCTATTTTGACCCGTTGAATATATTCAAAAATGGTATTTGAAGTGGCCTTACGAAATCTACGTTCGAGATTTCTTCTTCCGATAAGCAGGACAGAAGCCAGTTTTTCAATGGTTATTCTGTCCTGGTAATGACTTTCAATAAATTCCTGAGCCTGGAGAACGACTTCATCTTTGTGATCTTTCTGACCGGAAAAGATCATAAACGGGGCCTGGGTTTTTCTTTCGATATCAATTTCAAACATTTTAGATACGTGTACACAGATTTGGCGGCCGGCAAACTTTTCGATCAAATACAAAATGAGGTTCAAATAAGAATAGTTTCCTCCGCTGGTATAAATTCCACGATCATCGGTGATGATCCGATTATCGTCTACCGACACCTCCGGAAACATAGTCCTGAATTCATTGGCGCTGGACCAATGGAGAGCGCAGGATCTGTCTTTTAAAAGGCCCGTAGAGGCGAGCAGGAATGCACCGGCACAAAGACTGGCGATTTCAGCTCCATTTCTGTATTTGTCTATGATCCAGGGTACAAAAACGGCATGTTTCTTTATAAGCCCGCGAAAGCTTCCGCAGAGTTGCGGAATAATGATCAAATCGGTATCCATAATATCTGTCAATAACCGGTCAGCCCGGATGGTATACAATCCATCTTGAATCGGAGTTTCTTGACTCCGCCCCACCAGTTCGATTTTGAAGAGACTGATTTTCCCCGCCTCCCGCAAAAAATCATTGACTTTTATAAAAACCTGCCGGGCCGTGTCCAAACTCGTGAGTGTAATATCCTCCAATACCAGAATGGATATATGTTTCATGACACAAAAATAGTTATTCAGTTTGTCGCAATCGCCACCAAAAATGTACGCGTTCAGCACCCCCTGACGTTTTTTTTACTAAATACCTTTGAATTCTTAAAAGGCAATTATGGCGAAAAATTTGACTTGCGAAAGATCGATCCTTATCCGGGCGACACCTGGCGAAATATGGCATGTGTTGACCAATCCGGATACTATAAGGGTTTTTATGTTCGGGTCTGAGGTAAATACGGATTGGAACCCCGGAAGCTCCGTGACATTCTCCAGAACAGAAATATCTGCCCGCACTTATGGAAGGGATAAAAAAATTGGCTGAAAATAGGCACGAATAAAACGTTCAAAACGAGGCGCTTTAAATTTTTTTTTGATAGACAAAACTATTATGAACAAAACATTTTCTTTAGATAAAACTGCAATAGCATATAAAAAAACCGGTGCCGGACCAGCGCTGATTTTGGTCGATGGCGCCTTTTGTTCAAGTACGTTCGGGCCGATGCCGAAACTCGTACCTCTGCTCGAAAAATATTTTACCGTATTTACTTATGATCGTAGGGCGCGTGGTGAAAGTGGAGATACCAAACCTTACGCCATCAATCGGGAAATTGAGGATATCGACGCCATGATTCAACTTGCAGGCGGATCCGCACACGTCTTTTCGGTTTCGTCCGGAGCGATACTCGCTCTTCACGCAGCCGCTTCAGGATTAAAAATAAATAAACTCGCTTTATTCGAACCTCCATTCGTGGGTGATCGGGAGGGACGAATGCCGACTGACGCGGAAACAAAACTGACAACGATGATCCTGGAAAAAAGACGTGATGATGCTGTTAGCTTTTATTTACGAAAAGTTATGGGAGTACCTGGAATTGTACCCCTTATTCTCCGGTTCACTCCCAATTGGTCAATGATGAAAGCCAACGCCGCGTCACTGCCTTATGATGCTGCAATTTGCGGTGATTTTGAGGTTCCAAAACAACTGGTAGCCTCCATACTTATTCCCACGATTGTCATCGACAGTTCTAAAAGTCCCAGGATGTTGCGAAATGGCGCGCGCACAGTAGCCGAAATGCTACCAAACGCCGAACACACCACAGTGAAGGGAGGAATACATGACGCACCGCCAAAAGTATTGGTGCCCGTTTTGGAGAGGTTTTTTATCCATTAAAATCATAAGTCCCGTAATCCGATTATATTATCTATCAGTCGATAACTGATATCGCTAAACATACAGATACTCAACTTGCCTATGCTCTTTCCATAGCAGAGAAAAACGAATGACAAATCATATAAACTCGATATATTCATATGGTAATTTGATATCTCAAATGGGCAATGCGCTTATATGCCTGAAGAAGAAGACATTCTGAAACAACCTCCGACAGAGGAGGAATCTGCGGATGGAATTGTGCAGGATTCATCTGTTTCTCCGTCAGAAGCCAAAACACCAGACATGGAAGTACATCATCATCCCGACCTTCATCACAAAAGAAAAAATTTCAGGGAATATTTTTTAGAATTCTTAATGATATTCCTTGCTGTGACAATGGGTTTTTTTGCCGAAACCATTCGCGAAGGAATTTCAGAACATAGCCGAGCCAAAGTGTTTGCTTCTTCCATGATAAGGGACCTGCAGGCAGATACGGCACAGCTACAATCCTATAGATCTTATTTCAGCTACGCCGCCAATAAACTGGATACTTTTATGCAGCTCCTGGAAGTTGCCGAACCGAAAGATATTCCTTCCGGAAAATTATATTGGTACGGTTTGTTCGGAGGTGCTCATGGGAGTTTTGTACCCAACGATGCAACTTTCCAGGAAATGAAAAGTTCAGGTTCACTTCATTTTTTTGAAAAAAAAATTGAAACAGAAGTGGCAAAATATGACAGACTTTGCCGTTTTCTGCAAAGCACAGAGCAGGCAAACGAAGGTCTATATACAGAATTAAGAAAATGCAGGGCGTTGTTTTTTGAATTCAGATATCTTGAAGACGCTAATAATATTTACCATATAACCAGAATTTCATTTAACCAGGCAACAATAGATTCATTTATGCGAAGCAATCCACCACTGCTCAATTATGATAAAGTATTGTTTAATCAATATGTGGAATTAGCCCGCTCAAGGTTTTTACGCCAATACAATATTGCTTACTCCGATTCCCTCATACACAAGGCGTCATATTTAATGAACGATTTAAAAAAAGAATACAATTTAAACAATGAGTGAAGGATAAATAAAGAATAAATGGCAGACAAGTCAGACGAAGAAAACGTAAATATTCCGGCAGACAATCAACCGGAAAATGGTTCAGAAGAAATGACTCCCGTTTCTGACACAGACACTATTACGCAAAATCAGGAAATTGAAAATATGGAAGTACATCATCATCCACACCTGCATCATAAACCAAAAAAATGGAAAGAATATTTTCTTGAATTTTTAATGATATTTCTTGCTGTAACAATGGGGTTTTTTGCAGAGAATATTCGCGAAAATTATGTTGAACATAAAAGTGCGAGAGATTATGCAAGCCTGCTGATTGAAGACCTTACTACCGATACGGTGGAATTAAACAGTGCTGCACATGTACTGAATGTAATTATCACAGCAGGAGACAGTTTGGGAAATTTACTAATTAACGATCCAAAATTAAATGTTGGAGGCAAACTTTACTATTATGAATACTTATCAAGCGTTCGCTGGAATTTTATTTCTCATGATGCCACACTTCAGCAGTTAAAAAGTTCAGGAGCATTAAGGTATCTTGGTGACACATCACTGATTCGGAAAATTATGAACTATGAAGAATCAGTAAAAATTATTTATTTAGCTCAAAGCAGGTTTGAACCGCAAAAAATAGAAAATTGGAGCCTGGTTCAAAAGGTTTTTGATCAGTCCTACTTCAATTCGTTAGATTCTTTAAGTGATATTGCAATTAATTTAACAGTAAATGATGATAGAACAATGCGGTTCATGAATAATAATTATCCTTTACTTAACTATGATAAAGCTTTGTGGCAACAGCTAAGAAACTGGGCCTATAGTTCATCCAGAAATTATCGGGTAGAAATTCAATTATTTAACGCTGCAAGATTACAGGCAATTATAGCCATAGCTGCTTTAAAAGAAGAATATCACCTTCTATGAGTAAGGAAAACATTCCCTTAAAAAATTCTAAAAAAGAAATACTATATTTTAAACATTAAGAGGTAACTAAAAAAAATTCACAGTGGTGTAATTGCAATTCGTTATAGAAAATTGTAATCAGAACCTCATGGTACTCAAAGACCGCTGATTATTGAACCAGTACGAACAAATTGTTATTGCCAACTACTGAACTGTTTCGTAATACGGAATAAGGCAACAGGAAATGTCCATGATAGCCCCACGGCGTGCCCCACGAGTTTTGAACGATGAAATAACCTCCGCCGGTGGCACTGGTGGAAGCCGTTCCGTCATCGAAATAGCCGACCAGGGGAACCGCATGTCCGCCTAATGCGCTCAACCCTTTGCTGATACTGCCATTGGTCAATGGGTTGTAAACATAACTCGTAGTGCTCAGACCTTCAAATATCGAGTAGGAAGAATTATCATACACGGTGAAGCCCATTAATACCGGCTTGTTGTTCAGGATGGCATACTTGCAATTATTGACTTCGGTCACATCGCCTGTACCAGCAATATAATAATAACCTGCAGTTGTTGAACCAGATGTAGTTGTCGAACCGCCTTCTTTGGCAATGGTGAAACTGACCGCATTACTGATAGCACTTGAACTCGGGGCCGTTTTAAATTGTTTGGAAGAAGGGCCGGCGATATTGTATCCCTGGGAATTCAGCGTGGTTGGATAGGGGTAGAGGTCTTCTGTACTTTCACCATAGGGGCTGATAGAACGGCCGCTTCCGGTATTGCTGGTCAAACCCTGCAGTGCCTGGCCAATATTCACCATATTGGCTCCCGGATCGGAAGAAATGGACCCGCGTTCAATTTTAACCCGCTCTACATAATACAAGAAGAGCGGAGCAAGCGCGCCACTGGTGCCGAAAAAGCTGTTCGGGCTGCTGAATTTATTAGCATTTACCGCTGCAACAGCGCCCGACGTAGAATTGATGACGGGTTGTGCGGCGACCACTCCGCCTTTTGCATAGTACTTCAGTATTTCATTTGCTTCCGTACCACAGAAACCGGTGCAGGAGCCAATCTGGCCCTGGTCCCTGATGGCCGGCGTGGTCATCAGCCAGCTGGAGGGTAAAGTGCCGGAATAACTCAATCCGTTTGTTATTTTACCGCCATTCAGCACCTCAGGTGTAAACAGCGGAACATTCTTCATTTCTTCATCCGAAACCGGCAACAAACCATATACGTGGGTTTGTATCGAATTTGAGTTGGCAGTTGATGAATTTCCGTTTAGGCTGGACTTAGAGCAGCTAAACAACAGACACAGACCTGCTAAGGGCAGGCAAATACGGGCTTTTAAATTGCTTGTTTTTCTCATGTGTAATGTTTTGGCGAAGGTTAAGAATACTCCTGCGACTTAAAAGAAATCAAATTACATAAAAGCGCTGAAAATATCCATGCTTTTTGCACGTGTAATAAAAAAAATATTCTTGCATCAATCTGTCAGTAATTCCTGTCAAACCCACTGGTATCAGGGAGTGGTACCCGGATTCCAGGTCACCGGTAATTTCAAACGAAGATTCTAAAACTGCATTTGCTTGTCTATGAACGCAACGCTCAGCATCCAGCTCATTATCACAATGCCAAGAAAAAAGAAAATGAGTGACATTACTCTCTGATTTGAGACTTTTCCTGCACGCATGAGCAAATACCCGATAATCAAATTAAAAAGCGCCCAGAAAACGTTTATCGTTGGAGATGAAGGCCCTTTACCAGCAGGACTAGAAAATGGGGTCGGAAAAACATCGCCGGACACCCCGTGAATAAAATGTGGAACCATATTTGCAATGAAGAGCCCTGCGAAAAAGCAGGCTATGTAGTGATACCATTTCATTTAATTTATTATTTGAGTGAATAATTAATGGTGCAAGATCACGAGAAAGCGGCCAATGCTAATCCGGTTAAGAGCTTGAGACTTGAGTAGGCAGGGAAACATACAAAACCCTGAATTGATTTCATGTTGTAAAAATAGCACATCACCATCAACCAGTGTCAGTTTGCGCGGTTATATTCCGACTCACCAGAGAGTCCACATCTCTTTTATAAAATCCGTGATTTCTGCATTCTTTTTGCCAGGCCTCACCAACAAAATAATAATAATCTTCTTTCTGAATCCACACCTGCGCTTTGGGAAAAGTTACCATCTCGCCCCTTTCCTAAACTTATGGGATCATCAGATCCGCCAAACAGAGCGAATTCTATATTTTTGATACAAATACATCGCAGACGACCCGGCACAGCCCCATTGGAAAGAAGGCGATAAATATGAAGCAGCCTGGAAAGATCTGTATTCAAAACCAAAATAGTATCCGGATTAAATATTACAGGGCAGGAGCATAAAATGATCTGAAATGAACTTTACAGGAGCCCTGAATAATCAAATTGCATTGTAGGGCACAAGAAATTTAGCGATGATTAAAATAAATTTCACTTTAAGACCATCTGATCTGACCGCCAAACTCCAAAGGTTCTGGCAGCTGTCAGGAGAAAAAATTTACCTGATTGAAAATAATTATGACGTTTCAAAAGGTTCACCGGTCTTTACAAGGCAAGGTAAGTACGTTACCAGGGGATGGACAGAATGGACCCAGGGATTTTTATACGGATCGATGATTCTTCAATACGATGCGACGGGTGAAAAAGAATTTCTGGAGACCGGCCGGAGGAATATTATAAAATTAATGGCGCCGCATATAAGTCATGTAGGTGTGCATGATCATGGGTTTAACAATGTGAGCACTTATGGCAATCTGCTGCGCTTAATGAAAGAAGGTAAGATACCATTCAATGAATGGGAGAAAGATTATTATGCACTGGCATTAAAAATATCGGGCGCCATTCAGGCCAGACGGTGGACGATCATTAAAGGCGGGGGTTTTATTTATTCATTCAATGGGCCTCATTCACTTTTTGTTGACACGCTTCGTTCATGCCGTTCCCTTATTCTTAGCCATTGCTTAGGGCACGTTCTGCAGTCGGAAGGCGATCAGCAGATCAGTTTAATGGAACGCGCTGTTGAACATATGAAGACGACAGCCAACTATTCAATATATTATGGTGAGGGGCGTGATTCATACGACGTTTTGGGACGAACAGCACACGAAAGCATCTTCAATGTAAATGATGGAAGTTTTCGATGTCCGAATGCACAGCAGGGGTATTCAGGATTTACCACCTGGACACGAGGCCTGGCATGGGCTATATGTGGTTTCGCTGAGGAAATTGAATGGTTTGATGCAGTTAAAGATGCTTATATCAGCGGTCCTGATGTAAAGAAAGATATTTTGCCTTTTTTGATAAAAGCGGCCCGGGCTGCCTGTGACTTCTACATCGGGAATTGTCCGACGGATGGAGTGCCTTATTGGGATACCGGTGCTCCCAATCTGTATAAGTTGGGGGATTATTTGAACAAGCCCGCAGACCCTTTTAATGATTTTGAACCGGTTGATAGTTCAGCTGCAGCGATCGCAGCACAGGGATTGCTGAGACTCGGCAGGTATCTTCAACAAAAAGGGGAGAAAGAGTCCGGTGATCGCTATTGGCAGACAGGACTTACCGTAATAAATGCCATTTTTGATGATCCCTATCTGAGCACCAGTCAAACGCATCAGGGATTATTGCTGCATTGCATTTATCATCGGCCGAATGGATGGGATTATATTCCGCCGGGAAGCAAAATCCCAAATGGCGAATCGGCTATGTGGGGGGATTATCATGCGCGTGAAGCAGCCCTTTATATTCAACGGATGATCAACCATGAAACATACCATACTTTTTTCAACATCTTATGAATGCTTCAAACGATAATGATCTTTCTAAGTTGTGCATTCATACCATTACGACAAAACCCTGGAATATAGAAGAGGCCGCTTCACATTTTTCAGCAGCCGGGGTAAAAGGGATAACCGTTTGGCGTGATGCACTCGAAGGAAGAAACATCAAAGAAACCGGAAAGATGCTTCTCGATCATGACCTGACGATCGTGTCATTGTGCAGGGGCGGGTTTTTCGCACATAAGGATTTAAATAAAAGAAAATCGGCCATAGATGATAACCGGAGGGCCATAGATGAAGCAGCCCAACTGGGTGCTCCGTTAGTGGTACTTGTATGTGGTGCGGATCCGTCTCAGCCGTTGGAAGATTCAAGGAAACAGATTCAGGATGGCATCGGCGAACTGATTCCGCAGGCATCGGTAAACGGAATCAAACTGGCCATAGAGCCGCTGCATCCCATGTATGCCGACACACGTTCGGCAATCAATACGATGAAACAGGCCAATGATATGGCGGAAGAATTACATTCATCCTGGGTGGGTGTGGCGGTGGATGTGTATCATGTGTGGTGGGATCCGGTCCTGGAGAAAGAAATAACGCGCTGCGGAGAAAACGGCCACCTGATGGCATTCCATATCTGTGATTGGAAAATACCTACTTCGGATATGCTGCTGGACCGCGGGTTGATGGGTGAGGGTTGCATTCGGGTTAAGCAAATCAGGTCATGGGTGGAAGCAGCAGGGTTCACCGGATTTAATGAGATCGAAATTTTTTCTACAACCCACTGGAAAGAAAATCAATCTGAGTATCTTCAGAAGATCATTAAAGCATACGCAGAAAATTCTTGAAATCAGGGGGATAACAGTTGCACTATGACCGAGCATAAAATTGGAATTATTATGAACGGCGTCACGGGACGCATGGGAACGAATCAGCATTTAATGCGATCCATTGCAGAAATAATAAAGCAGGGAGGTGTAAGAATAAATCCCGGTGAAACCATCATGCCCGATCCCATATTGATCGGTCGCGATGAAAATAAATTAAAAAAAATTTGCCTGCTCTCCGGCGTAAAGAAAATGAGCACTGATCTGGATCAGGCGCTGGCGGATCCCAACAATGTTATTTATTTCGATGCACAAATTACGGGCAAACGGGTGGAAGCAGTCCGTAAAGCGGTCAAAGCAGGAAAGCATATATATTGTGAAAAGCCTATAGCAACTGACACGCAGCAGGCGATGGAATTGTATCGTTTATGCAAAGAGCACAATGTAAAACACGGTGTGGTGCAGGATAAATTATGGCTTCCCGGTATTCTAAAAATAAAGCGTCTCATACAACAGGGATTTTTTGGCAGAATCCTGTCTGTCAGGGGAGAGTTTGGATATTGGGTATTTGAAGGCGATTCTATTCCCGCGCAACGACCCTCATGGAATTACCGAAAAGAAGATGATGGAGGAATTATTGTAGATATGCTTTGTCACTGGCGTTACCTGCTCGACAATGTATTTGGTAAAGTAAAAGCGGTTTCATGTCTGGGCGCAACACATATTCCCGAAAGAGTGGATGAAGAAGGGAAACGTTATAAAAGTACCGCCGACGATGCGGCCTATGCAACATTCGAACTGGAAGGAGACATCATTGCACAGTTTAATTCTTCCTGGACGGTAAGAGTGAGACGTGATGATTTATTAACACTACAGGTAGACGGAGTCAAAGGTTCTGCAGTAGCAGGACTACGTGAATGTTATACCCAGCATTACGGTAACACGCCCAAACCTGTTTGGAATCCGGATATTCCACAACCCATCAATTTCTTTGAGGGTTGGGCAAAAGTGCCTGAGCAGGAAAATTATGACAACGCATTCAAAGTACAATGGGAACTATTTCTAAAACATGTGGTGAAGGGTGATCCTTTCCCCTGGGATATGCGCGAAGGCGTTAAGGGAGTACAGCTCGCAGAAAAAGGATTGGAAAGCTGGAGCAAAAAGTGCTGGGTAGATATTCCTGAACTTTAGATAGTCGCTAAAAATATGAGAAGAGTCGCGTTAATTACCGGAGGATCCCGTGGCATCGGTTTGAGTATTGCCCGCGAACTGGCGAAAAGTAATTTTGACCTGGCCATCAACGGAACACGTTCTGCAGACCAGGTTGAAGATGCATTAAATGAATTGAAGGATTACGGCACTGATGTGATCTATTGCCCGGGAAACATCGCTTCCTCCGGCGAACGGACAGAAATATTGCGCAAGGTGAAAGATCATTATGGCGCGCTGCATGTGCTTATCAATAATGCCGGGGTGGCCCCCAAAGAACGAAGAGATATTCTGGATGCCACGGAAGCAAGTTTTGACTATGTAATGGGTATTAATTTAAAGGGCGCTTATTTTCTTACACAAAAGGCTGCCAACTGGATGATTGAGCAAAGGAAAATAAATACTGAATTTAAAGGATGCGTCATAAATATTTCATCGATGTCCGCAACGGTAGTATCTCTGAACCGCGGAGAATATTGCATTTCGAAAGCAGGCATTAGCATGGCCACCCAATTGTTTGCCGTGAGGCTTGGCGAATACGATATTCCTGTTTTTGAAGTAAGGCCGGGCATTATACAAACGGATATGACATCCGGCGTCAGAGAAAAATACGATAAGCTAATCGCAGAGGGAGTCTGTGTGCAAAAGCGCTGGGGAGAACCACAGGATGTTGGAAAAGTGGTTGCTTCGCTTACAAGGGGCGATTTCATGTATTCAACAGGACAGGTGATCATGGTAGATGGAGGATTAACCATTCCTCGTTTATAAGAAGTCAAAGAATTTTTGTAATGAATAATTTATCCATATCTGCAGCGACAAATGATCCTTCTAAAAGCATAATCCGGGAACTGCTACGCATTCCCGTTATCGTTGCAGCCCTGGGATATTTGGTCGATATGTACGACTTGTTCCTTTTCAGCATTAACCGGGTGTCCAGTTTAAAATCCCTGCAAATTTCCGGAGAACAATTGCTGGCGGATGGCATTCTGCTGTTGAATCTGCAAATGGCAGGTATGCTGATTGGTGGAATATTTTGGGGAATCATGGGAGATAAAAAAGGAAGACTTTCTGTATTATTTGGTTCTATTTTGATTTATTCCATCGCAAATATTGGGAATGGATTTGTAACCACTGTCGGTCAATATGCTGTACTCCGTTTTATAGCCGGATTTGGACTCGCGGGAGAACTGGGAGCCGGAATTACACTGGTAACGGAAATTTTACCGAAAGAAAGACGTGGTTATGGAACAACGCTGGTAGCTACGGTCGGCATTATGGGTGCTTTACTCGCGTACCTGGTTTCTCATCTGTTTGATTGGCGAACGGCCTATTTTATTGGCGGTGGATTGGGATTAGTACTCATGGTTTTGCGCGTAAGGGTTTTTGAATCAGGTTTGTTCCTGAAGCTGAAAGAAAAGAACATTAAGCGGGGTGATGTGCTAAAATTATTCAATAATAAAACCAGGCTGGTAAAATACATGAACAGCATTCTGATTGGAATACCGATATGGTTTGTCATTGGAATTTTGTTTACGTTTTCTCCCGAATTCGGCCGGGCAATGGGCATAGACCAGCCGATTGATGCAGGTAAAGCAGTCACGCTGGGTTTTACCGCCCAGGTGTTGGGTAATTTAACAAGTGGTTTTCTCAGCCAGTATTTGCAAAGCAGGAAAAAAGTGATCTTATTGTTTATTTTATCTTCCTTATTACTGGTCCTTGCTTATTTACTCATGCCCATCCACAGCACCATGCTTTTTTATATACTATGTACATGCCTTGGATTTTTCTGTGGGTATTGGACTCTTTTCATAACCGTGGCAGCTGAACTTTTTGGTTCCGATCTCCGGGCCACGGTTGCCACGACGGTTCCCAACTTTGTCAGAGGATCTGTCATTCCATTAACCATGTTATTTGCCCTGGCGAAAAATCATGTGGGAATTATACACGGCGCTTTAATAGTTGGCGCAATCAGTTTCGCCATTGCCATCATGGCACTTTTTTTCCTGGAGGAAACTTTCAAAAAAGACATCAATTACATTGAAGATGAATGATGGCTGTTGAAATTCAGCTTGCAGAAGTCACCTGAAGAATTATCTTATTTTGACGATATCCGGCTTAATCAATGGAAATCTCGAGAAGACAGCCGGATCGTGACCGGGAATAATATACTTTATATCGGAGGCCTGTGTTTTCATCCTTTGCATGGACTTTACATAAGCAGTCGTATCAAAAGTGCCATTTGGATAGGGTGAGGATGTCATGTGGTCCAGGTTATAATAGATCCAGATATTATCTGATGCTAGAATTACTTTGTCTCCACCGGTTTGCACCAACACGTATTGAGAATTGAAAGTATGCCTTGAGCCGGTATACACTTTTATTCCGGGCATAATTTCCCTGTCATCGCCGTCAACCAGGGTCAGTTTCCCTGCTATATTCAGACTGACCAGGGAATCGACATCTCTTTTATAAAATCCGTGATTTCTACCTTCCTTTTGCCAGGCCTCACCAACAAAATAATTATAATCTTCTTTCTGAATCCACACATGCGCTTTGGGAAAAAGGCTGATGCCGTCGATGTGATCCCAATGCGGATGCGTTAAAATGATATCGGTAATTTCATCGGCTTTTATATTCAATTCGAGTAATACGGAATCAGGCCGTATATAAAAACTGGTATGTAATTGCCTGAAAATATCCAGATCATTCAGGAAGCCGGCGTCCACCAGAATGATCTTTCCATTATTTCCCCTGATCAGCCAATACATAAAGAACATATTCATGGTGTCTTTCCCGGGTGCGCCCAATGCCAGTTCGGATACAGGTACAGAATGAAGTCCGAAATATTTCAGAGCATACATTTCATAAGATGGTGCCGTCTGCGCATTTAGATTTAGAGTGCCGGTAACCAGGACAGCTGATAAAATAAGTGATTTAAACAATTGGTGACTTCTGTCTATAATCCATTCAAAATGAATAATATGTGATATATTTTCTGGCACCATAGTTGTTTTTAAATATTGAACATTATAATCCGAATTTATGAAAAAACCATCCTCACTCCACATTGGAGAAACAATCAGAGTTTATTTAATTGCAGCTGCACTTTTAACTGGCGTAATGGTACTTGCCTTTGTGGGTTGGCAGGGACAATAGCTCAAGAGGCACCTTTGTCACCAATAAACCATTGTTCTTTATTTCTGAACAATACATTAAACGTAGTAAGAGATCCGTAGCATCGGGTGATATATTGTTGCATATTCACCTTTTCTTCGTCGCTAAGATTTTTGCTGCTATTAATGTTTTGTTCCAGAACGCGGAGCCTGTCCCGCAGCAAAACGATTTTGTGGAAGAAATCGCTGATTGGAATTTCCTTTGGCTTCAGACTCTTGTCGAAGGGCTGTAAAAGCATGGTGCCTTTGTGCCATTTTTCACCAAGCGGTACATTTTCTGAAATGCCGCCCCATAATCGCAGTATATTCACCAGTGACTTTTCAATGTCCGATTGAGTCTCAATGTCATCACTGACATTTTCAGGAAAAATTTCGTCCAGATGTGAATCGGTTTTATCTATTTCTTTCACTCCCAGATTAATAAAGGAAACCAGGTACGTAGCGTATTTAACAGCAACAATAACACCAGGGCCAAATTGTGAATGCTGGAGCCGGGTACCGACCCCTAAAAGAAGCTGATCCATACAGAGATTTTGATTCAAACTTACCTAAATATTTTCTTAGATGTCGTTACATCCTGTGCGGATAATCGTTGTTATACACAGTTTAAAATCCTCGCAGCTCCCGCATACGGAACCGGTTGTATGGAACCATCAGGTG